>Ga0256406_1000856_pt1 | contig 52136 bp, 42 predicted proteins | sample RumenRJG_03DNA_FD_185986 | JGI IMG/M metagenome (GOLD analysis project Ga0256406, IMG submission 185986) | Bovine rumen microbial communities from Lethbridge, Alberta, Canada - RJG_03 | ecosystem: Host-associated > Mammals > Digestive system > Stomach > Rumen | place: Canada: Alberta | collected...
CTCCTGAACCGAGTCTGTTTGATTAGAGGGGGCTTACTTTTTGAAAGAATAAGCCCGAAGTCTAAATTTACAGGGCTTCGGGTTGGATGTTTTTGCCATTTTGAGTTTTAGCGGACAGCAATAATTGATTATCCGCTGTCATCCAAACAGCCACAAAACATCCACCGCAGGGGCGTCCCTCGTGGGCGCCCGGTCGCCTTTCAAAGGCGAATAACTTTATATTATTGTCGGTCTTACAGCCCGAGCGGGCAGCCACAAGGGGCGCCCCTGCGGTGGGTGTGTCCTGTTCGCATATTCGATTTTACGCACAAACGACACGAAATTTACGATGTCTGGATTTTTAACACGATGCATCGTGAAAGAAAAGGATATCGTATTATTCGTGTTTTCGTGCAGAAACGAAAATATATTGATTATCCGCTGTCATCCAAACAGCCACAAAAACATCCACCGCAGGGGCGTCCCTCGTGGGCGCCCGGTCGCCTTTCAATCATCCAAACAGCATCAAAAACACCCACCGCAGGGGCGTCCCTCGTGGGCGCCCGGTCGCCTTTCAAAGGCGAATAACTTTATATTATTGTCGGTCTTACAGCCCGAGCGGGCACCCACAAGGGGCGCCCCTGCCGTGGATGTGTTCAGTTTGTCTATTATATTTTACGCACGAATGACACGAATTTTACGATGATAGGGTTCTTAACACGATGCATCATAGATGCGGGACGAATGAACGATTGCCCTCAAGGATTATCCGTTTGTAATCCGTTAATTACCGATAATCATTCTTTAGAGAGATTGCCCACAAACTTCTTCTAAGTTAGAGGATGTCATCACTATAAATTTCAGATGCCTCTTTTTTTATTCCTTTTCCTTTGCCATTGTCAAAAATAACTTGTACCTTTGTACCGAATATAAAGTATTGCGCAATAAACAAACAATGAAGAAACTCCTATTCAGCCTTGTCGTAATTGTCATCGTCATCGCGATGGCAGGTTGCGGCTCAAGTAAAGACGTTCCTTATTTCACGAATATCGACTCGATAAGCCTCGCAGCTTCTCGTGGTTTGTATGATGCTCACATCATGCCGAAGGACGAGTTGACCATCACCGTCATCACAATAGACCCTGAAGCCAGCAAGCCTTTCAACCTTACCGTGTCCAACTCTGTAGGCAGCAGTGGCCAGCTCAGCACCGGCAGCGGTACCCTCCAGGGCTATCTTGTCGACAACGACGGCTTCATCAACTTCCCGGTGATTGGCAAGATACACGTTGCCGGACTGACAAAGTCCGAATGCGAGGACTTGATAAAGAGTAAGGTTCAGCCCTATTTGGCTAAGAGCGAGAACCCAATCGTGACTGTTACGATGGCAAGCTACCGCGTAACGGTGCTCGGCGATGTCAATTCTCCACGTGTTATACCTGTTACAACGGATAAGATGAGCATCATGGAGGCACTTGCCCAGGCCGGCGACTTGACCATTTACGGTCGCCGCGACAATGTCTTGCTTATTCGTGAGGACGCTACCGGCGAGAAGCACAAGGTGCGTCTGAACCTCAACGATGCGAACTTAATCAACTCACCATACTACTATTTACAGCAGAACGATATTATTTATGTGCAGCCGAACCAGGTCAAGGCAAAGAACTCCGGCATCGGCAGTTCTACCACAATATGGTTCTCGTTCATCGGTATCGTAACATCAGTAGCATCGTTGCTGGTTAATATATTGAGGGATTAGCCACAATGGAAAAAGAGATTCATGAGGATTGTGGAGTAGCCATGATACGGCTGCTCAAGCCGTTGGAGTATTTTCAACAGAAGTACGGCACCTGGATGTACGCCATCAACAAGCTCTATCTCATGATGGAGAAAGAGCACAACCGCGGACAGGAGGGTGCCGGCATTGCCGGTGTCAAGCTCGAGTCGCGTCCGGGACATGAGTATATGTTCCGTGAGCGTGCAGAGGGCAAGGACGCTATCACTCAAATCTTTGGCAATGTACACAAGAACTTTTCGGACTTCACCCCCGACGAGGTAACCAATGTGAAGTACGCAAAGGAGAATGTTCCCTTTGCTTGCGAACTGTATATGGGCCACCTTCGGTATTCCACTACCGGAAAGCGTGGCCTTTCTTATGTCCATCCGTTTCTGCGGAGGAACAACTGGCGTGCCAAGAACCTGTGCCTGTGCGGCAACTTCAACATGACGAATGTTGAGGATGTCTTCAAGAAGCTTACCCTTCAGGGACAACACCCGCGCATCTACAGCGACACATATATATTATTGGAGCTTATGGGCCACCGCCTCGACCGTGAGGTGGAGCGCAACTTCATCGCTGCGCAGAAGCTCGGGCTGAAGAACCGCGACATAACGAAGTTCATCGAAGACAACGTAAAGATGTCGAATGTCCTCAAGACAACGATGAAGGACTTCGACGGAGGATACGTCATCAGCGGTCTTACGGGCAGCGGCGAGATGTTCTCGATGCGCGACCCGTGGGGAATACGTCCCGCTTTCTACTATAAGAACGACGAATTCGTAGTCCTTGCCAGCGAGCGTCCGGTGCTACAGACCACCTTCGACCTCGAATGCGAGGACATAAAGGAACTCAATCCGGGTCAGGCTCTTATCGTGAACAAGAGCGGCGAGGTGTCGCTCAAGCAGATTATCGAGCAGAAAGGCGATGCCGCATGCTCGTTCGAACGCATCTACTTCTCGCGCGGCTCTGACCGTGACATCTACAAAGAGCGAAAAAAGCTTGGCGAACAGTTGACGGAGCCGATTCTGAAGGCTGTCGACTACGATACCGACCATACCGTCTTCTCGTACATTCCGAACACCGCCGAAGTCGCTTACTACGGTATGCTCAGCGGATTCAAGACCTACTTGAACGAGAAGAAGATTGAGCGAATACAGCAGTTGGGACATAAGCCAACCGAGGAAGAGCTCCGTGAGATACTCAACTCATACGTCCGCTCCGAGAAAGTTGCGTGGAAGGACATCAAGCTTCGCACCTTCATCACCGAAAGCGACGCCCGCAACGACCTTGCCAGCCACGTCTACGATGTCACCTACGAATGCCTTGAGCCGTACAAGGACAACCTCGTCATCATCGACGACTCCATTGTTCGCGGTACAACGCTCAAGGAGAGCATCCTGCGAATACTCGACCGTCTGCATCCTAAGAAGATTGTCGTCGTCTCCAGTGCTCCTCAGATTCGCTACCCCGACTACTACGGCATCGACATGCCTCGTCTGGAGGAGTTCTGCGTGTTCCGTGCAACGATTGAGTTGCTCAAGGAACGCGGCATGCACAATATCATCGACGAGACCTATCGCAACTGTAAGGCTGAACTGAAGAAGGGCAAGGATGAACCGATAATCAACCATGTGCAGGAGCTTTACAAGCCGTTCACCGTCGAGGAGATAAACCACAAAATCGTGGAAATGCTTCGCCCGGACGACATGAAGGCGCCTGTCGAGCTCGTTTATCAGAGCATCGAGGGACTTCATGAGGCAATTCCGGAGCACAAAGGCGACTGGTACTTCACCGGAAACTACCCGACACCGGGCGGAATGCGCCTCGTCAATCAGGCTTTCGTCATCTTCATAGAAAACGTTTACCAAGAGGAAGCGAAATTCTAAGGAAGATTGAAAGATTGAAAGAATGAAATAATGAAAGGTCGGCAGTCTGATTGAAAGATTGAAAGAATGAAATAATGAAAGGTCGGCAGTCTGATTAAAGGATTGAAATAATGAAATAATGAAAAGTTGAAAGATTGAGGAAGTGAGGTTTATAGCAGTTGGACGGCATTTGAGATATGCACGTACAGCAATGATAATATTTCATTTTTTCAATATTTCAATATTTAAATATTACTATAAATGAGGAACGTAACATTAGTATTGAGCGATGGAACCAAGTTCCATGGTAAGAGTTTCGGATACGAGAAACCCGTTGCCGGTGAGGTAGTCTTCAACACCGCCATGATGGGTTACCCCGAAAGCCTTACCGACCCGTCGTATGCCGGGCAGTTGCTTACGATGACTTTCCCTTTGGTTGGCAACTATGGCGTACCGCCCTTCACCTTCGAGAAGAACGGACTGCCAACCTTTATGGAGAGTGACAAGATATATGCCTCGGCGTTAATCGTTGCCGACTACAGCCAGCAGTACAGTCACTGGAACGCTGTGGAGAGCCTTGCCCAATGGCTTAAGCGCGAGCATGTGCCGGGAATAACGGGCATCGACACCCGTGAACTTACCAAAGTGTTGCGTGAGCATGGTGTCATGATGGGCAAGATACTCTTCGACGACGAGCCCGACAATGTTCCCAATGCCGACTACGAAGGCGTCAACTTCGTCGACCAGGTTTCATGCAAGGAAATCATACGCTACAACGAAGGTGCCGGAAAGAAAGTCGTCCTCGTCGACTGCGGCGTCAAAGCCAACATCATACGCTGCCTCATAAACCGTGGCGTGGAAGTTATCCGCGTGCCATGGAACTACGACTACACCGGAATGGACGTCGACGGCCTCTTCCTTGCCAACGGACCTGGCGACCCTGACACATGTTCCGATGCCGTGGAGATTATCAAGCGTTTCATGAGTCAGTCCACCAAGCCAATCTGCGGTATATGTATGGGCAACCAACTCCTTGGAAAGGCAGCCGGAGCCAACATCTACAAGCTCAAGTACGGTCACCGTTCCCACAACCAGCCTGTACGTCTCGTTGGCACGAACAAGTGTTACATCACTTCGCAGAACCACGGCTATGCTGTCGACAGCAACACTCTCGGCAGCGATTGGGAAGAGCTCTTCGTCAATATGAACGACGGTTCCAACGAGGGAATTCGTCACAAGACCAACCCTTGGTTCTCTTCGCAGTTCCACCCGGAGGCTTGTTCCGGTCCTGTTGACACCGAATTTATGTTCGACCGCTTTGTAGAAACATTGAAATAATGAAATAATGAAATAATGAAAAATAGAACAGAAACTATGCTTAAAGATAATCTTATAGCAGATTTGAGCGTTAAGTTTGTTCTACGCATTATTTCATTAGTTCGCTATCTTTTAAGAGGCAATAAAAACGATATAGTCCTTGGCGTTCTCGTTAAACAGGTTTTGAGAAGTGGGACAAGTATAGGTGCAAACATACACGAGTCCAAGAATGCTCAAAGTAAGGCTGACTTCATAAATAAGATAAATATTTCTTTGAAAGAGGCAGATGAAACCGAGTATTGGTTAGGATTACTCTATAAATCTGATTATTTGTCAGAAAAGGAATACAATTCTATATTTAATGACAATAAGAAGATTATTGGTATTTTAGTTAGAATAATAAAAACGTCGAAGAATGCTAATGATAAGCCGTTGGAGAAATAACGGTCTTTTCATTTTTTCATTCTTTCAATATTTCAATATTGCATGAAAGATCAGAGTATAAAGAAAGTACTGTTGTTAGGTTCAGGTGCCTTGAAGATTGGTGAAGCAGGCGAATTCGACTATTCCGGCTCACAAGCACTGAAGGCATTGCGTGAGGAAGGTGTCTCAACGGTTCTCATCAACCCTAACATTGCAACCGTCCAGACATCGGAAGGCGTTGCCGACCAGATATATTTCCTGCCCGTTCAGCCATATTTCGTTGAGCGAGTGATTCAGAAAGAACACCCTGACGGCATTCTGCTCAGCTTCGGCGGACAGACAGCACTTAACTGTGGAGTCGAGCTTCAGAAGTCGGGCGTACTCGATAAGTACGGCGTCCGCGTCCTCGGAACTCCTGTTGAGGCTATCATGAACACTGAGGACAGAGAGCTCTTCGTTGAGCGTCTCGACGAGATTAACGTCAAAACAATCAAGAGCGAGGCATGTGAGAACATCCGGCAGGCACGTAAGGCAGCCAAGGACGTTGGTTATCCGGTCATCGTCCGCGCCGCTTACGCACTTGGTGGTCTCGGTTCCGGCTTTGCCGACAACGAAGACGAACTTAATAAGATATGTGAGAAAGCATTCTCATTCTCGCCCCAGGTGCTCGTCGAGAAGAGCCTTAAGGGTTGGAAGGAGATAGAGTACGAGGTTGTCCGCGATAAGTACGACAACTGTATCACAGTCTGTAACATGGAGAACTTCGACCCGCTCGGCATCCATACCGGTGAGAGTATCGTCATAGCTCCGTCCCAGACGCTGTCGAACTCTGAGTACCACAAGCTCCGCGCACTGTCTATTAAGATTGTACGCCACATCGGTATCATCGGCGAATGCAACGTTCAGTATGCTTTCGACCCACAGAGCGAGGACTATCGCGTCATCGAGGTCAACGCCAGGCTTAGCCGTTCGTCAGCACTTGCCAGTAAGGCAACGGGTTATCCGCTCGCCTTCGTGGCTGCAAAACTCGGTATGGGCTACGGTCTTTTCGAACTGAAGAACTCCGTAACGAAGACCACTTCAGCTTTCTTTGAGCCTGCACTCGACTACGTTGTCTGCAAGATACCACGTTGGGACCTGTCGAAGTTCCGTGGCGTCGACCGCGAGCTGGGTTCGTCAATGAAGTCTGTCGGAGAGGTAATGGCAATCGGCCGCAACTTCGAAGAAGCCATCCAGAAAGGCCTCCGCATGATAGGGCAGGGCATGCACGGCTTCGTCGAGAACAAAGAGCTTGAGATTCCAAATATCGATGAGGCCCTCCGCGAGCCTACCGACAAGCGTATCTTCGTCATATCGAAGGCTATGCACAAGGGCTATACAGTCGACCAGATACACGATTTGACCAAGATTGACAGTTGGTTCCTCTACAAGCTGAAGCACATCATCGACATCGACGAAGAGCTGAAGAAGCATAATATCAACACGTTGGACAAGGATTTGCTCCGTGAGGCTAAGGTCTACGGCTTCACCGACTTCCAGATAGCACGCGCCGTCGGCCTCGAGGAAGAGACCCACAACATGCATAAGGCACTGCTCATCGTCCGCCGGCTCCGCAAGGGCTACGGTATCCTGCCTGTCGTGAAGCAGATTGATACCCTCGCAGCTGAGTATCCGGCACAGACCAACTATCTGTACGTCACTTACGCAGGTGTGAAGAGCGACGTGGAGTTCTCCAACGACAAGCGTAGCGTCATCGTCCTCGGTTCCGGTGCTTATCGTATCGGTAGCTCGGTAGAGTTCGACTGGTGCGGCGTTCAGGCTCTGAACGCTATCCGCAAGCAAGGCTACAAGGGCATAATGATAAACTATAACCCGGAGACGGTATCCACTGACTACGACATGTGTGACCGCCTGTATTTCGACGAGCTCACTTTCGAGCGGGTTATGGACATAATCGAGTTCGAGAATCCATTCGGCGTGATTGTCTCGACTGGTGGACAGATACCTAACAACCTTGCTATGTATCTCGATGCCGAGAACGTTCCAATCCTCGGAACAGCAGCCAAGGACATCGACAATGCAGAGGACAGAGCCAAGTTCTCGGCAATGCTGACCCGCAACGGTATCAACCAGCCGGAATGGAGCGCACTGAAGAGTATGGACGACATCGACAAGTTCGTCGAGCGTGTAGGCTTCCCGGTTCTCGTCCGCCCAAGTTACGTGCTCTCAGGTGCGGCCATGAACGTCTGTTCCAATGAGGATGAGCTCCATAGGTTCCTCCAGTTGGCTGCCAATGTCAGTGAAGACCACCCCGTAGTGGTAAGTAAGTTCATCGAGCACGCTAAGGAAATCGAGTTCGATGCTGTTGCTAAGCAGGGCGACATCCTCGCTTACGCCATCTCAGAGCATATCGAGTTCGCCGGTGTTCACTCCGGTGACGCAACCATACAGTTCCCTCCGCAGAAGCTGTATGTCGAGACCGTGCGCCGCATCAAGCGCGTATCGCGTCAGATAGCCAAAGATTTGCACATCTCGGGGCCGTTCAACATACAGTTCATGGCACGCGACAACGACATCCTCGTCATAGAGTGCAACCTCCGTGCGAGCCGTTCGTTCCCGTTTGTCAGCAAGGTTCTGAAGCTCAATCTTATCGACCTGGCAACGAAGGTCATGCTTGGCGTACCAGTTGAGAAGCCTGGCAAGAACCTGTTCGACCTCGATTACGTCGGTATCAAGGCGAGCCAGTTCTCCTTCAACCGCTTGCAGAAGGCCGATCCGGTACTCGGTGTCGACATGAGCTCTACCGGAGAGGTCGGCTGTTTGGGTGAGGACACCAACTGTGCACTGCTGAAAGCAATGCTGTCAGTTGGTCAGCGCATCCCGAAGAAGAACATCCTGCTCTCCACCGGTGGCGCAAAGGAAAAGGCTGAACTGCTCGATGCTGCCAAAGAACTTATCGAGCACGGTTACAAACTCTATGCGACGAGTGGCACAAGCAAGTACCTGACGGAGAACGGAGTAGAGAATACGCTCGTCTACTGGCCAAGTGATGAGGGCAAGCAGCCGCAGGCTCTCGACATGCTTCACAAGAAGCAGATTGACATGGTAGTGAATATTCCGAAGGACTTGACGCCTCACGAGCTCACCAACGGTTACAAGATACGTCGTGCGGCAGTCGACTTGAACATTCCGCTCATCACCAACAGCCGCCTGGCATCGGCATTCATCAATGCTTTCTGTAGCCTGACGCTCGATGATATGGAAATCAAGGCATGGGGAGAATACTAATACGAGGTTAGTGAATAACAATAAAAAGGTGCGGCATCGCTAAGCGGTGCTGCACTTTTTTCTTTTTTATGAACATCCTCAGCTCAACAAGTAAGCACAAAGACACCCACCGCAGGGGCGTCCCTCGTGGGCGCCCGATCGCCTTTCAATCATCCAAACAGCCACAAAAACACCCACCGCAGGGGCGTCCCTCGTGGGCGCCCGGTCGCCTTTCAAAGGCGAATAACTTTATATTATTGTCGGTCTTACAGCCCGATCGGGCACCCACAAGGGGCGCCCCTGCGGTGGGTGGTTAAACAATTTCTAAGCGGTGCTGCATTTTTTTCTTTTTTATGAACATCCTCAGCTATACAAGTAAGCACAAAGACTCCCACCGCAGGGGCGTCCCTCGTGGGCGCCCGGTCGCCTTTCAAAGGCGAATAACTTTATATTATTGTCGGTCTTACAGCCCGATCGGGCACCCACAAGGGGCGCCCCTGCGGTGGGTGTGCTCTGTTTGCAAATTCGATTTTATGCACGAAAGACACGAATGGCACGATGTATCGTATATGAATAAAATCGTATTATTCGTGTTTTCGTGCAGAAACGAAAATATATTGATTATCCGCTGTCATCCAAACAGCCTCAAAAACACCCACCGCAGGGGCGTCCCTTGTGGGCGCCCGGTCGCCTTACAAAGGCGAATAACTTTATATTATTGTCGATCTTACAGCCCGATCGGGCACCCACAAGGGGCGCCCCTGCGGTGGGTGTGCTCTGTTTGCGCATTCGATTTTATGCACGAAAGACACGAATGGCGCGATTTATCGTATATGAATAATATCGTTTTATTCGTGTGTTCGTGCAGAAACGAAAATATATTGATTATCCGCTGTCTTCCAAACAGCCACAAAAACACCCACCGCAGGGGCGTCCCTCGTGGGCGCCCGGTCGCCTTTCAAAGGCGAATAACTTTATATTATTGTCGGTCTTACAGCCCGATCGGGCACCCACAAGGGGCGCCCCTGCGGTGGGTGGTTAAACAATTTGTCGCAAAATAATCTTTTATTTTGGAACGAGCAACAATTTCATGCCATTTTTGTTATTATGCATTTAGTCAAAAAGTAGAATGGAAGACTATAACAACGAATTAACCGGACTACTCGGAGCAACTTCCTCAACTTGTTTGAAGCCATTCCGTGTAATCCGGTTAATCCGATGTTTCTTTGATAGTTCCTATTTGATGTTGCGCTTGTTGAGCTGGGCATCGTACTCCTTGGAGTACTTCATCTGCTCCTCGTACGTCTTCGAGAAGTGGTGGGTGCCGTCGAACTTAGCGCTGGCGCACATGTACAGATAGTCGTGATGGACGAAGTTGAGCACCGCGTCGATGTCCTCAGGGTTCGGGTTGCGTATTGGCCCAGGAGGCAGACCGTAGCGGTTGTACGTGTTGTACGGATTGTCAATCTGCGTCATCCACGTGTAGATACGCTTCAGGTCGAACTGCTTCAGAGCGTACTTCACCGTCGGGCACGATTGCAGCGGCATCCTGATTCTCAGTCGGTTGATGTAGATACCTGCGATGATAGGCTTCTCCTTCTTGTTGTTCGTCTCCTCGCTAATCATACTTGCCAGCGTGACGACCTCCATCGGCTTCAGACTATCAGCCTTAGCCTTTTGCAGACGCTCAGGAGTCCAGAATTTGTCGCTGTTCTTCGCCATCTTCTTGACGAAGTCGCGGGCCGATATATCCCAGTAGAAGTCGTATGTGTCAGGTATGAAAATCGCGATGATATTGCGTGGAGTGTAACCCAGCGACGCGCAGAACAGCGAGTCGCTGACGGCGTCCATGAAGTCCTTCTTTGTGAACTTCATTTTCTTCGAGAACACATCGCCGAGGTCGCTGAGCAGGTGCATCGACGGAACGGTGAGGTGAACGCTTGCCTGGTGCCCGTTCTTCATGTTGCGGAACGTCACCAGCGAACCCGAGTTGTCGATGGCGTAGCGTCCCGGACGTATGTGATTGCCATACCCGGTGATGCCGGCAAGGAGTTTGAAACCAGCGAAAGAAGTTGAATTACTGAGTGGGCGCACCTTGGAATAAACGGAGTCGATGTTATCCTTCGGCGATATGTAAATGTATCTGTCACCACCTTTCGACATGCCGCGGAAGAACAGCATCCACACTGCAATGACAACGATGAGCGCTACAACGCCGATGCATGTCAGCAGACTGCTGCGCTTCTTACCTTTTGAACGTCTTTTGGCCATTTTTCCCTTTCATTGTTATAAACGGGTGCAAAGGTACAAAAAGATTACTTAACGGTATTGGGCGTACCACTTTTTTCACATCTTTTTAATTACATAAATGCATTTCGGCGACTTGCGCCCTTGCATCGTGGGTGGCTGCTGCGCCCGATTGCTCTTGGAGAACGAATGATTTTTTGACATAAGGACATAAGGACAAATTGGTTTCTTCCAATGTTTTGTTCCTTTCATCCTTTATTTTTAGGAATAAATTCCACTAACTTTGCCACATAGACACCCACTGCAGGGGCGTCCCTCGTGGGCGCCCGGTCGCCTTTCAATCATCCAAACAGCCACAAAAACACCCACCGCAGGGGCGTCCCTCGTGGGCGCCCGGTCGCCTTTCAAAGGCGAATAACTTTATATTATTGTCGGTCTTTCAGCCCGATCGGGCACCCACAAGGGGCGCCCCTGCGGTGGGTGTGTCTTGTTTGCGCATTTGATTTTACGCACGAAAGACACGAAATAAACAATGATCGGGCACCCACAAGGGACGCCCCTGCAGTGGGAAAACATGGCTGTAGGGATGATTGCGGATATTGATTAATATTTTACAGTTTTCCCATGCATGCCGAATGAGCTTCCAAAAGATGAGGTTTTGCAACGCGAAAGGTCAACTTTTGCAGCCTTAAAGATGACCTTTCGCAAGCTCAAAGCTAAGGTTTCGTGGCGGCGTTGACAGTCAATGGGTTACGGAGACAAAAACGGGAGAAACGAAAAGGAAAAATCTTTACGGCTTGGTTAGGCTTTTTTTTTACTGTTTTTATTTTGTTTTGTGCTCAGTTTACACTAACTTTGCAAGTATGAAAATAAGATTCAGTATTCATTACTCTACGGAATGGGGACAGAGCATGCACGTCGTCGTGGCGTACCATTACTTCAATGGAAAGAAACGGACGTACGACATACCCATGACGACGACAGACGGGAACCTCTGGACTGTCGAATCATCGGTCGTGGAGAGCCGCCAGCGTTCCATAAAGGCGTTTGAATACTTCTATCAGGTGGAGAACGACGATGGCGAAATGCTTCGCAAGGAATGGAGCCGCTTTCCACGCTATTTCTATTTCGATTCCACCAAGGACTATATACTTCCCGACTGCTGGCACGATTTGCCTTTGCAGAGCCACATGCTGACGAAGGCTTTCAGAACGTGCAACAAGATAAAGGAACCCGAAACATACTTCGACGAGCGCATACCGGTGTACCGCAAGACGATAATCTTCCGTGTACTCGCTCCGCAACTCACAGATGGTCAGTCGCTCGCGGTGTGCGGCAACCACCCCTCCATCGGCAATTGGAATCCCGCCCAGTTCCTTCGTATGCACCGTCTGAACGCTGCCGAATGGGAACTTAGTATCAACGTCGACAACATCTTCTCGCCTATAGAATATAAATATGTGGTCGTCGACGATGCCGACAACCGCCTCATTGCATGGGAAGAGGGCAACAATCGCACTACTGCCGGATACAAAATCGACGACGGACAGGTGCTTGTCCTTACCGGCGAATACCTCAGAGTGAGGGAGACGGAGTGGCGGACGGCAGGCGTCGTGGTGCCTGTCTTCTCGCTTCGGACGTCCGACTCTTTTGGCGTCGGCGACTTCGGCGATTTGCACCGCTTTGTCGACTGGGCTGCGTTGGCGAAGATTAAGATGATACAACTGTTGCCCGTCTGCGACACAACGACAACGCACACGTGGTCGGACTCGCATCCGTACGATTGCATTTCGCTCCATGCGCTGCACCCACACTACATGAATTTGCAGCATTTGGGCGAGTTGGACGATGCTGCCCAGGCTAATAAGTTCCGCAAACGGCAACGTGAGCTTAACTCGTTGGACTACAGCGACTACGAGGCAGTGGACAGACTGAAAATCAATTATATATCAGAGATATTCCGGCAGCGTGGCAAAGACGATTTGGCTTCTGCCGATTACAGGAAATTCTATTCGTCAAACGCAGAGTGGCTGTTCCCCTACGCCGCCTTCTGCGCCCTCCGCGAGCACTACCATACGGCACGGACGTCCGACTGGCATGAGTTCGCCAAGTACGACAAAGCGGCAATCCAGAAACACCGTGACACTGACGCTGACTTCAAGCATGACTTCGACGTGGCATGCTTCACGCAATATCATCTGTACAAACAACTTACGGAGGTCAGCCGTTACGCCCGCGAGAAGGGCATAAGCCTTTGCGGTGATTTGCCGGTGGGGCTCTACCGCGACAGCGTCGTGACGTGGCAGCAACCGGAGCTGTTCCATCTCAATGCCAAACTGGGCAACCCGCCGTCGGCGACGGAACCGCTGGGACAGGACTGGGGCATGCCGCCATTCGACTGGTATCCCGACAACGGACGTCCCGTGGCAGCGTATCTGCGTGCCGTCCTCGCCAATATGGAGCACTTCTTCGACGTTGTCCGCATCGACCACATCGTGTCTTTCTTCCGCTGTTGGGAGATTCCGCGCGACAATCTATGGGCTTCGATGGGCCATTTCGTTCCGTCGCTGCCGCTCAGCGTTGCTGAGATAAAGCACTACGGCATGGAGTTCCACCACGAACTGTACACCCGTCCGTTCATCAACGATGCCGTCATACGTCAGTTCTTTGGTATTCATGCCGACTATGTCCGCGAGAATTATCTCGTCCGCCGTGCTTATCACCTGTACGACTTGAAGCCTGAGTGTGACACGCAGTTGAAGATTAAGCAGCTCTTTGAGGGCCGCCGCGACGAGAACAGTCTGTGGATTCGCTACGGACTGATGCACCTCTGTGCCAACGTTTTGTTCCTTCCCGACAACGACAGGCAGGGTCTCTACTATCCGCGGTACGGTGTTTTCAACGAGCCCGTTTATTCAATATTGAGCCAGGAAGAAAAGGACGCTTTCGTGTGCCTGTACAACAATTATTATTACGAGCGTCACAACGAATTCTGGAAGTATCACGCTAAGCGCAAACTGAGTGCCGTTCTGCGTCATACCCGTATGCTTGTGTATGCCGAGGACTTGGGAATGCTGCCCGCATGTGTGCCCGAAGTGCTTGACGAGCAGCGCATTCTGTCGCTTCGTGTACAGTCGATGCCGAACGGGAACGGACAGGAATTCGCCCATCTTGAGGCTTATCCGTATCGTTCGGTGGCAATTCCGACGACGCACGACATGTCGCCTTTGCGGCTTTGGTGGGAGGAAAATCCGGCACGGACGCAGCGTTTCTGGACGCAGATGTTGCAGAAGGAAGGCAACGCTCCGCGTCATTTGCCACCGCTTATAGCCGAGGAGATAATAAACCGGCACCTCTATTGTCCGTCAATGATTTGCATGCTGAGTATCCAGGATTGGCTCGCGATGGATTCGTCGTTCGAGCGCCGCGATGTCTATGAGCTCCGTATCAATGCCCCTTACGATGCTTATAACAAATGGAAGTATCGCATGAGGACGACAATTGACGAGCTGTTGGCTTCCGACCAGTATGACAACAAGGTAGCGACGATGGTCACGAGAAGCAAGAGGGCTTAGCCAAGCCGGACGGAAAGAGAAGAAAGAGGAAAGTAGATTGTATTATGGATAACGTTATAGAGAATTACATTTTTGACCTTGATGGTACTTTGTTGAACACGCTTGACGACCTTGCCGCAAGCACAAACTATGCCCTGCGCTCGGCGGGGATGCCCGAGCGGACTACCGACGAGGTGCGCCGCTTTGTTGGCAATGGTGTCAAGAAACTCATGGAGCGTGCCATTCCCGGCGGACTCGACAATCCGCTGTTCGACTCGACGTATGCGACGTTCCGCAAGCACTACCTCGAGCATGGTCTCGATACGACGCGTCCGTACGACGGAATCCCCGAAGTCCTTCGGGAACTGAAGCGCCGTGGCAAGCGTCTTGCCATCGTCAGCAATAAGTTTTATGCAGCTACGCAGGAGCTTGCGCGGCATTTCTTCCCCGATACCATTAAGGTCGCGATAGGCGAGCGCGACAATATCCGCAAGAAGCCGGCGCCCGACACGGTTCTCGAGGCTATGCGCCAGCTTGGCATCGGACGTGAGGGCACGGTGTATGTCGGCGACAGCGATGTCGACATCGACACTGCCCGCAACTGTGGCGTGCCGTGCCTCAGTGTCCTTTGGGGCTTCCGCGACCGCCAGTTCCTCATCGACCATGGTGCCACCACGCTCATCGAGAGGCCCGAACAACTGCTGGAGACAAGCCCACAAGAAGCCTGACCAAGTCTTCCTAAACATCCCCTCGAAGCTAACGCACGTGTTTGGCACAGTATCAGGACATCCCCTCCATTCGGAGGGGATTGGGGAGGCCTTCTATTCTGCAAAGTGGCTCAACCTCGCGATATACTTCCCGAGTATGTCGAACTCAATATTCACAACCGTTCCGACCTGTATATCCTTGAAGTTTGTGTTCTCACGGGTGTACGGAATGATAGCCACGGTGAACGTATTGTCCGTCGGCGAGATTACTGTCAGCGAGACACCGTTTACGGTCACTGAGCCCTTGTCGACGGTGAAGTAGCCGCGGCGTGCCATATTCTTGTTGAGCGGATATTCGAACGTGAAGTATGTGCTGCCGTCAGCGTCTTTCATGTCGATGCACTTGGCAGTTTCGTCGACGTGTCCCTGCACGATATGGCCGTCCAGCCTGCCGTTGATGAGCATCGAGCGCTCTACGTTGACATGGTCGCCGACATTCAGCAGTCCGAGATTACTGCGGTCGAGGGTTTCCTTCATCGCAGTTACCGTGTACGTGTCGTCCTTTATGTCGACCACGGTGAGGCACACGCCGTTGTGCGATACGCTCTGGTCTATCCTGAGTTCATTAGTGAATGAGCAGCGAAGAGAGAAGTCGATGTTCTCTCTGTCGTGCTTTATGGCAACAACGGTTGCCATTTCTTCTACAATGCCTGAAAACATGATAATGTCCTTTTTTACTGGTTAAAAAATCGGGCAGAAGACACATTGCTGTTTCTCCTGCCCGTATAAGAGTCGTACTGACGATGTGATGAAAAGTCCGAGTTACAAAAGTTGTGAGAGTCCCCGTTCTTTGTAATCCACCGGTCCCTAAGGACTTAGTCGCGGAATGCAATTTATGTGGCCCGCCATTGAAGCGGGAAATCATCTCGGTTTTTCTTGATTATTTGATGACTATCCCGATCGAATCAGCACGACTTATATCTTTCTGTTTGCAAAGATACATCAAACTTTAATACTGACAAAATAATTTGGCTATTTTCTTTTGCCTTTATCTGCTTTTGAAGTGATACTAATCGCATGCTGCAATAATAGTGGATGTCACACTTCAAATGTCGAATGGACTTTAAATCTTTTTCAGTTTCTCCTTCACGTCAGCAAGTGCCTTAACCCAGTCGGTGTCGAGCGAGAACTGGGTGAGGTAGTCCTCGCGGTTGTAATAGGCGAGGACGAGCTGGCGGTCGGCATCGTTGAAGAGCGGATTGTTGATGCTTGCCTCGCGGAAAGCGTTCAGGACCCTCTGCTTCTGCCTCTTGCCGCGTGCACGGGAGTACTCCTTCGTGAACAGATTCACGTAGTCGTACATGAAGTAAGCCATTGAGTCGAGGCGGTTGTTGATGGCGGCAATCTCGTCGTTGGTGAGGTTCTGCGTCGTGTCAGTTAGGATGTTGAGAGTCTTCCGCTTCATGTAGTCGATGGCATCGACCTTGAACGTGGCAACCTTTCGTGCCTGCATGCTCTCCTGTGGGTCGTTTGCGACCTTCTGGGCAGAGTTGTATATTTGCAGGAAAACACGTTCCTGGGTGTCCTGCGCATGTGCCGACAGCGTCAGGCAGAGCGTCAGCAATGCTATTGCGAGTTGTTTTATCCGTTGTTTCATGTTACACATTATTATATATGTGGTACTTTTCAGACTTTACTTATGTTTGATGAGGCGAATCTCATGGTCAATGCACGTGGGATATTCTTCCTTATAGTGGCTCACCATTATGAGCGTCTTGTTCTTGCGTTGGCAAAATGTGTCGATTACGTTCTTCGTCAACTGGCGGTTGTAGTCGTCGAGTCCGTGCAGCGGTTCATCCAAAATGAGCAGCTCCGGGTCCTTGACGAAAGCCCGCACAAGCAGAACGAGACGCTGCTCGCCGCTCGAGAGCGACAGGAAAGAGCGGTCTTCGATGCCGTCGAGACCGAAGATGGAAAGCCAGAAGCGGCACTTGTCGACGTCCGAGGCTGTCGGCTTGACGTACAATCCCACAGAGTCCTTCAGTCCGCTTGCCACCACGTTGATGGCTGGAAGGTCACGATGGTAGGCGCGGTGCATCTCCGGCGACACGTATCCGATGTGCTTCTTGATGTCCCAAATGCTTTCGCCGCTGCCGCGTTGGCGTCCGAAGAGCGTTATGTCGCAAGCGTACGACTGCGGGTTGTCGGCACATACGATGCTCAGCAGTGTCGACTTGCCGGCTCCGTTCTGTCCGCTCAGCGCCCAATGCTCGCCGTTGCTCACCGTCCAGGTCAGCGAGTCGAGTATCGTACGTTCACCGTAGCGAATGCTGACGTTGTTCATCTTGACCACTTCGTCGGCGTTGAAGTCCTTGATAGGGTGGGGAAGCGCCAGTATCTTGTCGTGTTTGGCATCGCTGAGGACGACCTTCGGAATTGCCTCACGGCTGTCGCGGTACTCCTGAAGCGTCTGTTTCCTGCCTACGTGCATACCTTTTACCTCGATGACGTGCGTTATGAAGTCCGGTATATCGTTCGTTTTCGACAGCACGAGCACAATCTGCACCTTGTTTTCATTCGCCAGTTCGGTGAAGAGCCGGGTGAGTTGGCGTCGCGTTTCCTCGTCGAGTCCGATGAAAGGATTGTCCATTATGAGCACGCGAGGGTCCGCGAAGAGAGTCGAAGCAAGCTTGAACTTACGCAGTTCGCCGCTCGACAGAAGAATGATATACTTGTCGAGCAGTCCCCGCATGTCAAACATATCATATATGTGGCTTTGCAGCTGGCGCCGCTCCGGTGTGTCCTCGCCCGCCATGAGGAATGCTTCTTCGAGCTTCTGTCCCATCGTCGGCGTCTCCTCATCAATCTCCTGCTGGTTCCAACGCTGCTGAAGGTAGTACGTGCGGTCGTTGTCTCCGCCGTAGGTATCTCTGAAAGTGATGTACTTAATGTTGTCGCTGACCATCGGTTTGGTGCTCGGCGTGAAGTCGTACTCTGGGTCGTGCATCAACAGCGGGTGACGTCCGACGATGATGTCGACAAGCATTGACTTGCCGCCGCCGTTCGGTCCCACTATCGCAAGGTGTTCCCCGTCCTCCAAAGTGAAGTTGACGGGCTCTGCCATACGCCATTTCGGCATGCGGCAAACACCGTTCTCTATGTTTATTATCTTCCTCATAATCGTATTAAAGGTAAAAAGGCAGAAAGGTAAAAGGTAAAAAGCAGGGTGCGTTCTTCACTCTTCACTTTCCGTTCTTCCCTTTTCCTGTTCCCTTCCTGCGCTGGTTCTCGCCTTGTTTTTTACAACGAAGTCCTTCCAGCTGCTGTAGTGGCGCGCGCCCGTTGTGGGACGGCTCGACTCCAGGAAGTGACAGTAGGCGGCTGCGAGAGCGTCGGTAGCGTCAAGAAAGTGCGAGTGCTGGTCGTCGCGGAGGTTCAGAAGCCGTTGCAGCATGCCAGCCACCTGCTCCTTGGAAGCCTGTCCGTTGCCCGTTATCGCCATCTTTATCTTCAGCGGAGCATACTCGTGAACAGGCACTTTGTTGTGGATTGCCGCAGCTATGGCAACCCCCTGCGCCCTTCCGAGCTTCAGCATCGACTGCACATTCTTGCCGAAGAACGGCGCCTCGATTGCCATTTCGTCCGGGTGATACGTCTGAATGATACTGCTGACGCGGTCGAATATCCTTCCGAGGCGTATGTACACGTCCCTCTGACGTCGCATATCGATGACTCCCATGACGATAAGCGAGCTCCGGTTGCCGTTTACGCGAAGCAGACCGTAGCCCATCACGTTCGTTCCCGGGTCTATTCCGAGTATTATCTTCTCACCGCTCATGCGCTTATCGGTCCATGTACGGGTTGTGGGCGACCTCCCATCCGATTGTCGTCTGTGCGCCGTGGCCCGGGTACACAATCGTCTCGTCGGCCAGCTGTGCCAGTTCACGCAGACTGTTGATAATCATGAACATCGAGCCACCTGTCGTATCGGTGCGTCCAATGCTCTGATGGAAGAGCGTATCGCCCGTGAATGCCGTTGCTTCGTCTTCGAGATAGAATGTCACTCCGCCAGCCGTGTGGCCCGGAGTGGCTATCACCTTGATGTCGTGAGTTCCAAAATGGATAACATCCCCGTCATCGATGAAGCGTCCGACGGGCGGAAAATCGATGTCGATAGACAGTCCGAACAACTTCATGGCTTGTCCGTTGAGGTCTGCCATGAGCCCTTCGTCACCCTGGCTGACCTCCGGCTTGAGCCCAAACTCCTTGTATATCGTGTTGTCGCCAAAGTTATGGTCGATGTGTCCGTGCGTAGCAAGCAGATGAACGGGCTTCAGCTGTTGCTCACGAATGTAGTCGACGACGGCGTTCCTTTCTTCCGGGTAGTACGCTCCGCAGTCGATGATGACGCATTCCTTCGTCGGGTCGCTGACGACATAGCAGTTTTCCCGAATCATATTGCATGTAAACCTCTTGACGTTTATCATAATGTCTCTTGTCCTTTTTACGTTTTTGCAAGTCATCCTGTCAACCGGCATATCCCGTCTAAACAGGTATGTAGATGACATACTTCTCCTTGAACCAATCGTCTGAGAACCATTGGCTTATCTCTTCCACTTCAACAATCTTTGTGAACGGCTTTATCTCCTCCTTGATATCTCCGCCCTTGAGTACTATGACACCATTCCCGATGGCATTGCCGCTTCGCTTGGCGATGTTCTTGCGTACCAGTTTCATCAGTTCCGGCAGAGGCATGACGGCACGCGAGACGACAAAGTCGAACTTGCCATGCTCTTCCTCGCCACGCCGGTGGAGCGCCGTGACGTTCTTCAATCCTGTCGCCTGCGCCACCTCCGTAGCCACGCGGATTTTCTTCCCCGTACCGTCGATGAGCTCGAACTTCGCCTCCGGGAACAGTATTGCGAGCGGAATGCCCGGGAAACCGCCACCGGTGCCCATGTCGAGGATGCGTGTCCCCGGCTTGAAGTGTGTGAACTTGGCAATGGCGAGCGAGTGGAGCACGTGGTGAAGGTACAGGTTGTCGATGTCCTTACGTGAAATCACGTTAATCTTCGAGTTCCAGTCGCGGTACAGCGGCTCAAGTTTCGTGAGCTGCTCGCGCTGCGTCTCGCTGAGATTGGGGAAATATTGCAGTATTTCTTCTAGTTGCGACATATTCTATTCGTTTGTTCAGACGATTGTAAACAATAGTCCATATTAATCGCAAAGGTAAGAAAAAAAAGCGTAATGCAAAGTAAATCTTTCGTTTTTTACGCTTGATAGTCGTACCTTTGCACCCGATTTTCATGATAAGGCGAATTTTATTCACATATTGTATATATTATGTTGCAGGATAACAGGACGATGAAGGCAGGGCTGTTCGACTTGGACGGTGTCGTCTTCGACACAGAACCGCAGTACACCATCTTCTGGGGAGGCATCTTCAAGGAGTACTATCCCGGCTCAGAAGGCATGGAACAGAAAATTAAAGGACAGACTTTGGTACAGATTTACGACAAATACTTCCCTTCCAAAGAAGACCAGACGAGCATCACAGCACGCCTTAACGACTACGAGCGACACATGACTTACCCATACATTGCGGGCTTTGAGACATTCATCAAGCAACTGAAAGCCAACGGAATACCGACAGCGGTAGCCACGAGCTCAAATAAGGATAAGATGGAGAACGTCTATCGCCGGCACCCGGAGTTCAAGAGCTACTTCGACGCTATCCTCACCAGCGAGGACTTTGCAGAGAGCAAGCCGTCGCCCGACTGCTATCTGCGTGCCGCCGAGCGCCTCGGGGCAAAGCCGGAGGACTGTGTCGTCTTCGAGGACAGCTTCAACGGTCTGAAATCGGGCCGGGCAAGTGGTGCCTGCGTTGTAGGACTCGCCACCACGAACAGTGCCGAGAGCATTGCTCCGTATTGCGATGAGGTAATAAAAGATTACGAAAATTTCTCCATTAAGTAAACTATTTGTCCGTTATGGCTTATCAGTTTGCCTAAATTTGTGTACCTTTGCACTCTGAAAACATTTAAACGTAAATTTGTAATGGGTTATCTTTCAACAGACAAAAAGAAGATTACTGTAAAGACACTACATGAGATGAAAGCATCGGGTGAGAAAATCGCCCAGCTTACCGCTTACGATTTTACAACCGCAAGTATTTTCGACGAGGCAGGCATCGACTCTATCCACGTCGGCGACTCTGGTTCCAACGTTGTTGCCGGCAATGAGAACACACTGCCTGTCACCGTCGACGAAATGATATTCATGGCACGCTCGGTGGCCCGTGCCTGCAAGCACGCCTTCGTAGTGTGCGACATGCCGTTCGGCTCCTACCAGATTAGCCCTGAGGACGGTGTGCGCAATGCCATCAAGATAATGAAGGAAAGTGGTGTCGACGCCCTCAAACTAGAAGGCGGAGTGGAAATCCTCGACACCGTGAAGGCAATCATCGCCGCCGGTATCCCTGTTGAGGGACACCTCGGACTGACCCCTCAGAGCATCCACAAGTTTGGCGGCTACGGTCTGCGCGCCAAGGAACAAGCAGAGGCCGACAAGCTTCTTGCCGACGCCAAGGCACTCGACGATGCCGGCTGCTTCGGCATAACGCTCGAGAAAGTACCAGCCCAGCTCGCCAAGAAGGTAACCGAGAGCATCAAGGGAATTACCATCGGCATCGGCGCCGGGCCATACACCGACGGACAGGTGCTCGTCTATGCCGACGCACTCGGCATGACCCAGGGCTTCAAGCCTAAGTTCCTTCGCCGCTTCGCAGAGGTCGGCAAGTGCATGACCGACGGCGTCCAGTCGTTCGTCAAGGCTGTCAAGGAGTCCGATTTCCCTAACGAAAACGAGAGCTACTAAGCACTTTACGTGGCACTCGGCTATTAGATTGACAGCCTTATGGACACTCAGAATACCCCAGTACATATTCGTCTGTGGCACAGAGACTTCTGGTTTCTGTCCATAGCAGGCCTTTTACTCTCGACGGTCGTCTACATGTGGCTCTCGAGAGTTGCCTCCATGCTCGAGCCTCTCAGCGGAATGACATCGCTGGAGCGCGGCGGTATGGTCGGCATATATGGTCTTGGGCTCTTCCTTTTGGGTCCTTACTGCCACTATCTCATACAACGCTATCGCCGCAACAAGGTATGCATACTTTCCGTTGCAGCGATGGCGTTGCTTGCTTTTGCCTTTGGCGAAATCGTCCCGCGCACCGACGGCACCGAGCGACTTGTCTTCGGACTCGTCATAATGCTGTGGTACGGAGCCTTCTTCGGGCTCGCCCAGATGATACTTTCCGGTGTCCTCGTCCTCGATGTAGCCGAATCGGGGCAGCGCACGGAGGCCAACTATGCCTCGGCATGGTTCCGGCGGTTTGCCATTTGCGCAGGTCCGCTGTTGGCGATAGTGCTGCCTGTCGAATCGACTATGAAGGTTCGTGGCATCGTGTATGTAGCCGTCATCGTTTTGTTGCTGCTCGTCAAGATACCGTTCAAGACCCCCGACGGCAACGAAAAACTGTTTTCCTCCGACCGCTTCATCCTTTCGCAGGGCCATTGGCTCGCCTTCAACCTCCTGCCCGTTGCCGCCGTGCTAGGCATGTCGGTAGCTATGGCGTTCAACAACCCCATCTTCTTCGAACAGGTAGCCTTAGGCTTCGCCATCGCTTTGGTAGCCGAGAAGTTCGTCTTTGCCGATGCCGACTTGCAGAGCGAGTTCATTAGCGGTGGATTCTGCATCATTGCCGCCCTGCTGATGTACCTCACGCGAAGCGGAATGCCTGTCGTCGAGCACCTTGCCCCGTCGCTCATCGGCATCGGAACGGGACTGATAAGCAGTCGTATTCAGATGTTCTTCATCAAGCTTGCCGACCACTGCCAGCGTGGAACGGCACAGAACTCGTTCTTCCTTTCGTGGGAATTCGGCTTCGCAATTGGCATTTTCCTCACCGGATGGCTTCGTGATTACCATCAGCTTGATGTCATCGGCTTGATAGTAATCCTTGTCTCGACAATCTTCTACAAGGCTTTCACGCACAACTGGTACCTGAAGCACCGCAACAGATAACTACTTTAAACATTTACGTCCATAAAACAAATCTATGAAAAAGAAATTATTACTGCTCTGTCTCATCTTTCTTCCCCTTGCCGTTGCTGCACAGACATATACGGCTGTCTATTCAAGTTCTGAACAAAAGGCTGCAAAGCAATGGATGAAGACAGGACAATGGAGAAACGGATTTACAAAAGCGAAACCCGACAAGACCGTCAATCTCGTTGACTTCCAGCGTCAGTACGAGAAGAATCCGGAACAGTGGAGCGCTCTGTTCAAGTGGTTGCAGGAGACCGATTTGCTGGCTTTGTCGAAAGGCAAGCACCCTATTCCAGGCACAACGATGGTCGCCTCGGTTCAGGACGACACCAACAAACCGCTTGAGAAGCGTAACTCCGAGAGCCACCGCACCCACATCGACTTCCAGTATGTTGTCAGCGGAACGGAGGGCTTTGCCCTTATCGACCATGGCTCTTCAACTCCGAACTGCGAGTATGATGCCAAGAAGGACGTAATCCACTATGATTACGCCAAGGACAAGACGAAGTTCTTCACCAACCGCAAAGGTACCTTCAACATTTTCTTCCCCGGCGACTGGCACATCGCCAAGGTCCAGCTCTGCAAAAAGAACAAGCCCTTCAGGGTTATCGTTGTGAAGGTGGATTATAAATAAGGAGCCTGCCCAAGCCCTCCCGGATGGGAGGGATGTCTGAACAGCCATGTGGCAGCGCCCGCAGGACGTTTCGACTGTACTGTCTGTCCTGTTTGCAGCGCCTCAATCTTGTTCATCAATTATATCTATACAGTCTGTCCAAGTCTGTAGCGTTTAGCTCGCCTCGCAGCTTGCGCAAGAGTTTAACAAGGTGTTTAAACATCCTTCCCTTGGGGAAGGCTCGGTTAGGACTTCGGCTTTTGGCGGGCTCTTTTGTCTTCCTTTTTCCTTTTTCCTTTTCCTGTCTTTTGCCTTCGCAACCCATTGACTGTCAGCACCGCCACGAAACCTTAGCTTTGGGCTTGCGAAACCTCATCTTTAAGGCTGCAAAAGTTGACCTTTCGCGTTGCAAAACCTCATCTTTTGGAAGCTCATTCGGCATGCATGGGAAAACTGTAAAATATTAATCAATATCCGCAATCATCCCTACAGCCATGTTTTCCCACCGCAGGGGCGTCCCTCGTGGGCGCCCGATCGGGCTGAAAGACCGACATTTAAAGCAGTGAATTCGCCTTTGTAAGGCGACCGGGCGCCCACGAGGGACGCCCCTGCGGTGGGTGTTTTTGAGGCTGTTTGGATGACAGCGGATAATCAATATATTCTCATTTCTGCACGAACACACGAATAATACGATATCCTTTTCTTTCACGATGCATCGTGTTAAAAATCCAGACATCGTAAATTTCGTGTATTTCGTGCATAAAATCGAATGCGCAAACAAGACACACCCACCGCAGGGGCGTCCCTTGTGGGCGCCCGATCGGGCTGAAAGACCGACAATTAAAGCAAGTTATTCGCCTTTGTAAGGCGACCGGGCGCCCACAAGGGACGCCCCTGCGTTGGGTGTTTTTGTGGCTGTTTGGATGATTGAAAGGCGATCGGGCGCCCACGAGGGACGCCCCTGCGGTGGGTGTTCTCCCGCGGATAAGGAGCTTTGCGCAAAGAGGCATTAGGTAATTTAAAACCGTTAAACAATCTTTAAATCGCTTCTTTTGCGTTTTAAACGCTTTCCTATGTCGATTTTTATTAGTACCTTTACACCTTGAATTGCGTGCTTGATGCGCTTAGAGGGCAAATAAAGGGCATTCTCGGGCATTTCGCCTCGCAAAGACGCCCGTTGTTGAAAGCAATAAAGAGAAAAAGAAATCACAATAAATAGAAATGGACGATAACAAGACAATTGATCAAGACAGAATTATGAAGATAAACATCGAGGAGGAGATGAAGAGCTCCTACATCGACTACAGTATGTCGGTGATAGTGGCCCGTGCCCTCCCTGATGTTCGCGACGGTTTCAAACCCGTCCACCGCCGTATCCTCTTCGGTATGCGCGGAATAGGAAACTTCAGCAACCAGCCGTACAAAAAGTGCGCCCGCGTCGTTGGTGAAGTCCTTGGTAAGTATCACCCTCACGGCGACAGTTCCGTCTACGGTGCCCTCGTACGTATGGGTCAGGACTGGAACATGCGCTACACCCTTGTCGACGGACAGGGTAACTTTGGTTCAGTCGACGGTGACTCACCGGCTGCCATGCGTTACACCGAGTGCCGCCTCTCGAAGATGGGTGAGCATATCATGGACGATATCGACAAGGATACCGTCGACATGGTCAACAACTTCGATGACACCCTTAAGGAGCCATCAGTTATGCCGACTAAGATACCGAACCTCCTCGTCAACGGTGGCAACGGTATTGCCGTGGGTATGGCAACGAATATCCCGACCCACAATCTCCGCGAGGTCATCGACGGCTGCTGCGCATACATCGACAACCCCGACATCGAGCTTGATGAGCTCATGAAGTATATACCTGCTCCGGACTTCCCAACGGGTGCTTATATATATGGTCTGAAAGGTGTCAAGGACGCTTACGCCACAGGTCGCGGCCGTATCATCATGCGTGCCAAGGCTGAGATTGAGACCGGCGAGCAGCACGACAAGATTGTTGTTTCCGAGATACCTTACGGAGTCAACAAGCAACAGCTCATCGAGTACATCGCTGAGCTCGTCAAGGAAGGCAAGCTCGACGGCATCTCGAATGTCAACGATGAGACCGGCCGTCAGGGTATGCGTATCGTCGTCGACGTAAAGCGTGACGCCAACGCCAATGTCATCCTTAATAAGTTGTTCAAGATGACAGCTCTACAGAGCTCATTCTCAGTCAACTGCATCGCACTTGTAAAGGGACGCCCACGCCTGCTCACACTGAAGGACTGCATCAAGTACTTCGTTGAGCACCGCCACGAGGTCACCATCCGCCGCACCAAGTACGACCTGAAGAAAGCACAGGAGCGTGCACATATCCTTGAGGGATTGATTATCGCTGTCAACAATATTGATGAAGTAGTCAATATCATCAAGGCGAGCAAGACACCATCTGAGGCACAGCGCAACCTGGAGAAACGTTTCGACCTGGACGAGCTTCAGTCGAAGGCTATCGTCGATATGCGTCTCGGTCAGCTCACAGGCCTGCAGGTCGACAAGCTGCACTCCGAGTACGACGAGTTGATGAAAACAATCAACGACTTGCAGGAAATCCTCAACAACCCGGAGCGTTGCAAGCAGGTTATGAAGGACGACCTCCTCGAAGTCAAGGACAAGTATGGCGACGACCGCCGCACAAAGATAATACCTGACGAGCACGAGTTCAACGCTGAGGACTTCTATCCTAACGACCCTGTTGTCATCACTGTCAGCCACCTCGGCTACATCAAGCGCACCCCGCTTGCCGACTTCCGTGAGCAGGCTCGCGGCGGCGTGGGCTCAAAGGGTGCCCGCACACGCGACAAGGACTTCACCGAGCATATATATCCGGCTACGATGCACCAGACAATGCTGTTCTTCACCAAGCAGGGACGTTGCTATTGGATGAAGTGCTACGATATTCCTGAGGGCGACAAGAACTCTAAGGGACGTGCCATTCAGAACCTGCTGGCTCTCGAGCCGGGCGACAGCGTCAATGCATTCCTCCGTCTGAGAGGTCTCGACAACGACGACTTCCTCGACAACCACTTCGTCGTCTTCGCTACGAAGAAGGGTATCGTCAAGAAGACATGTCTGCGCGCTTACTCGAACCCACGCTCAAAGGGTGTCATGGCAATCAACATCAACGAGGGCGACGAGGTTGTTGACGTTCGCCTGACAAACGGTCACAACGAACTGATTATGGCCGACCGCAATGGCCGTGCCTGCCGTTTCGACGAGAATGCAGTACGTACCATGGGCCGTGTTGCTACAGGTGTGCGTGGCATGAAGCTCGATGACGACGGTCAGGACGAAGTTGTCGGCATGATAGTCGTCAACGACCCGGAGAAGGAAACTGTCATGGTCGTCTCAGAGAACGGCTACGGAAAACGCTCCCAGGTCGAGGACTACCGCAAGACACATCGTGCAAGCAAGGGCGTCAAGACCCTCAACATCACCGATAAGACCGGCAAACTTGTCGCAATCAAGAACGTTACCGACGACAACGACCTCATGATTATCAACAAGAGCGGCATCGTCATTCGCCTTGCCGTTGCCGAGTGCCGTATCATGGGACGAGCCACACAGGGTGTCCGCCTTATCAACCTCACCAAGAAGAACGACGTCATAGCAAGCGTCTGCAAGGTCATGAGCTCCGAGCTCGAGGCCCACGTTGAGGAAGAAAGCCGCGCCGCATGGGCAAAGACCAATGAGGTGATAAAGAGCGAGACCGATAGTGCGGAGATACCAGAGGATGAAGCCGAGGCTGAACCAGCCGCCGGCGAGCCCGAGGTTGACAGCACCGACAACGCTGACGACGATACACCGGTCGACTTCGAATAGCCGATGATGGCACGGGACTTTAAACCCACCTGTGCCGCATACGTCAAAGCGATATATTAAAACAGATTACCAAACTTTTTAATAAATAACTGAAGATGAAAAAAATGATGATGATCGCGGCCCTGATGCTCGTTGCAGTATCGTCCGCATTCGCAGGAGCTTCTGATGCCCTGAAGGCTATCAAGAAGGCTTCAACCTACTCTGAGGCAGCACAGCTGGTACAGTCGTCTCTCGATCAGCTTGCTGACAACGCTGAGAAGGCTGAGGCTTACAACACTGTCGTTGACCTCGCTCTCAAGACTTTCAATGCTGAAAGCGTAAAGGCACAGGCTCAGCAGCAGGCAAACGAGGAAGACATGTACAACGCTTTGCAGACTGCCTTCACCGCAGCTAACGAGTGCTACAAGTACGACCAGCTTCCTAACGCTAAGGGAAAGGTAAAGGAGAGATTCTCAAAGGCTAACGCTCTCCGCCTGTACAACCTCCGTCCGTATCTTATCAACGGTGGTGGCTTCTTCCAGGGCAAGGACTACAAGAAGGCTTTCGACCTCCTCAGCGGTTACGTTGCAAGTAACGACTACCCTGTATTCGCTGAGTTGAAGCAGGACCCTGCTAAAGATCCTAACTACAAGAACGCTGCTTTCTATGCAAGCTACATGGCTCTCATGGACAAGGATTATCCTAACGCAGAGAAGTATTCGGAAATGGCTATCGGCGATTCTGCCAACGGCACAAACGCTCTCGCTATCATGTTCCAGGCTATGAAGTCTCAGATTAAGACCAAGGCTGACACCCTCGCCTTCGTCCAGAAGTGCAAGAACCTCTACGCTAAGTATCCTGACAATCAGGTTGTATTCGCCAACCTCGTCAACGCATACTCACAGGTAGGTCAGGATGCAGAAGCTGAGAAACTCGTCGACGAGCGCCTCGCATCGAACCCTAACGACTTCTACGCACTGTATGACAAGGGTCTCGTTCTCTTCCAGAAGAACCAGTACGAGGACGCTGCTAACACAATGATGAAGGCTTTGAGCTTAGCACCTGAAGCAAGTAAGCTCGATATCAACGCAACAATTGGCGACTGCTACCTCGGTCACGCTCAGGCTCGTCTCGACAAGATTAAGGGTGTGCTCTCAAAGGCTGCCAAGGACCAGTTCATCCCTGTTTACAACAACGCCATCAAGTACTACGAGGCTGCCAAGGCTCTCGACAAGGACGGCTCACAGAAGAGCAAGTACGCTGCCCGTCTGTACAGCTGCTACTACTTCGTCTATGGCGAGGCTGATCCTAAGACGCAGGAAGCTAAGACCTATGCTGGTTATTAATAGATGATACGCTTGCAGATGCCGGTGGGGAAAGTCGCTCCCGGCATTTGCATCAGGATAATGGCCCCTGCTTGTTTGCTGCCCGCCGCGGTGGAGAACACAGGGGCTTTTGCTTTTGTCTCTGCATATATATAATATGTATATATGCCAATACCCTTTCAGAAAACAAATAATATAAAACAAATAGCCAATGCTTAAGAGTAGAGTTCTTTATCTTCTGATGTTGCTTATGCTGCCTGCCGCAGCCCTGGCACAGTCGGATAATCCCCGAAGGGACGCTGAGAAGATGTACCAGCGAGCCCAGGGCTTCCAGTACGAGGTAGAGAACAATACTTCTGCCGATTCCCTCCGCTTCTTCCGTTGCGTTGTCGACGCCATCGACTACACGCTCAAGAGCGACGAAGCAGACCGCAAGCCAGACAAGGACGGTGAAGTGAAGCTAAGGCACGAGAGCGGCAACAAGAAGCGACTCGTCAGTATGCGGCCGCGACTTATCGATGCTGCACTCTATCTAATGGCCCACAACCATCGCCAGGACGGTATCAACGCACTTCGACTTTACATGAAAATGTCGCAGAGTCCGCTGTTGACGGATGCCAAGGAGGGCGACGAGACCACCGTCGCGGCTTTCTATCTGGCTCAGGCTGAACTAGAGGCACGCAACTACAAGGCTGCCGACCGTTATGCCGATATTGCCATGGACGACGACGATATAGCGCAGGATGCAGTGGAGATAAAGGCTCAGTGCATGCATGATGAGATGGTCAACCACTCCGATTCGGCAAAATACCTGGCCGTGTTGGCGCAACTTTACAATGCGGAACCGTCCAACCAGACATACTTCTCGTGGCTCATGCAGTTCTATTCGCATGAGAATCCACACTTCAACTTCGAGAACTTCATCGACAAACAGCTTCAGGACAATCCCGGTTCCTGCATTCCGTGGATACTGAAGGGCGAGACCGCCATGCATGCAAAGCGTTGGGACGAGGCTGCCGAGGCTTATCAGCATGCCGACGACATAGACCCAAAGCGCATTCCGGTCATTTATAATATCGGAGTATGCCTCCTCAACTCAGCCTTCGACGAACAGTTGGCTGCCGATGACGCTTCCGTCAAGAACAAAAAAGAATCAAAAGAAGAGCGGACCAAGACGATATGCGCCCAGGCCCGCAACTACTTTGAGCGTGTGAAGGCCATGGACCCCCACCGCGATAAGGTCGATTGGGTCACTCCGCTGTATCAGGTTTACAGAATTCTAGGTGACAATATAAAGGCCGACGAATTACAACCGCTCGTAAAACGTAAATGAAGTCAAAGACTATAATCATATTGTTGCTGTCCGTACTCTGTGCGGTCGCCATGCCGCTCCATGCCCAGAAGAAGGTGCTAAACCAGGCACGCGACTACATAAAGAGTGGACAGAACCTCGAGAAGGCGGAAAGTCTGCTGCGTGAACAGCTCAAAGACTCCGCCCGCCGTTGCGATACGAAAATCTGGGAGATGCTCGTCGAGTCGATAACGGCGCAGTACGACAAGGGCAACGAGTCGCTCTACCTGAAGCAGAAGTACGATACGCTAGCCCTCTTCAGCACCACAAGGAAACTTTTCTCAGTTATGGAAAGCATGGATTCCGTTGATGCAAGACCCGATGAGGACGGCATTGTCGACTTGAAATTCCGCCAGAAGCATGCCCGTTACCTCCGTTCCATCATGCCGAACCTCTTCTATGGCGGCGTGTTCCTCGTCAACAAGCAGAAATACGACGATGCCTACGAGTACTTCGACCACTTTATCAGTTTGCCGAAGTTGCCGTTGTATTCCGTATTGAACATCGACAGCACCAGCAAAATGATGGTCAGCGCCGCTTACTGGACAATGTATTGCGGTTTCAAGCTCAACTCGCCGTCGATGATTATGAAGCACCGCGAACTCGCCCGCCGCGATACCTCGCAGCTGGCGTTCGTCTTTCAGTACGAGGCAGTGGCGCAGAAGCTCTCCCACGACACTGCCAGCTATGTGCGAACGCTGCATGAAGGCTTCGCCAAGTATCCGAAGTTCCCATATTTTTTCCCATGTCTTGAGGAATACTACAACTCCACCGAGCAGTACGACTCTGCCCTTGCCATTGCCGACAGGGCACTTGCCATCGACTCAGCCAACGACGTTTACCGCTACGCAAAGAGCACCGCGCTGCTCAACAGTGGACATTATAAAGAATGTATAGCCATCTGCAAGGACTTGCTGGCTAAGAATGCCGACTTCGCCGACGCAAATTACAACGCCGGACTTGCCTACTTCAACATGGCAGTGGCTCTCGACAAGGTGCGGCAGGCAAGCCGTTCGAAGCGACGGACGATGACGGGCTACTACCGTGAGGCTCTGCCTTACCTCGAGAAATACCGTACTCTTGCTCCCGATGCCGAGGCCAACTGGCTCTCGCCGCTGTACACAATATACCTCAATTTGAACATGGGAGAGAAGTTCGACGAAATAGATAAGTTAAGACATGAATACAAACGAAATCATAAATAAGCTTGGAATAACCCTCAACGAAATGCAGCGTGAGGCAGTGAATGCCATCGCCACTACTGCTGATGACGTCGTTGTGCTGTCGCCAACGGGCTCGGGAAAGACCTACGCCTACCTCATTCCGCTTGCCGCAAAGATTGATGCGGACTCCGATGAGATACAGGTCGTGGTGCTGGCGCCGGGCCGCGAGCTTGCATTACAGTCGTGCGACGTTCTGAAGAATATGCATGTCGGACTGCGTGCGATGGCTCTTTATGGCGGTCGGCCTACCATGGACGAGCACCGCGTGATGCGTGCCACACGTCCGCAGATTGTGTTTGCAACGCCGGGACGTCTCAACGACCACATCGCCAAGGGAAATTTCAATCCTTCGGATGTGCGCGTCCTCGTCATCGATGAGTTCGACAAGATGCTCGAAATGGGCTTCGAGGACGAGATGAGCCGCATCATCGGCAATCTGCCTAACGTCCGCCGCCATATCCTTCTCTCAGCTACCGTTGCTGAGTCGATACCTTCGTACCTACGTCTGGGTGCCAGGCCCGTCGTCGTCAACTTCCTTTCGGATACTGACGAGCAGGAGAAGAAGATTGGAATCTTCGAAGTCGACAGTCCGGAAAAGGACAAACTCGACACGTTGCGCCGTCTTCTGCTGTCGCTGGGCCAAGAGAGCAGCGTCGTGTTCCTCAACTACCGTGATGCCGTGGAGCGTACGGCAGAGTACCTTTCGTCAAATGCCTTCACCGTAAGCATGCTCCACGGAGGTCTGGAGCAGAAGGACCGCGAGCGCAGTCTGTACCGTTTCGCCAACGGTTCGGCTCCTGTTCTCGTCTGCACAGACTTGGCAAGCCGTGGTCTCGACATACCCGACATCGCCAACATCATCCACTATCACATACCCGAAACCGAGGAGAACTATATCCATAGGGTAGGGCGCACGGCTCGCTGGGACAAGACCGGCCGCACGTTCTTCATCCTTTCGCCCGGTGAGAAAATCCCCGACTACGTCGAAGGAGACGTCGATAAGTACGTTATCGATGACGATGCTGTTGCCAACGCTGTCGCTCCCCAGCCCCGCATGTCCACCGTCTATATCGGAAAGGGAAAGAAGGACAAGATATCGAAGGGCGATATCGTCGGCTTCCTTTGCAAGAAGGGAGGGCTGCGAGGCTCCGAGATAGGCCGAATCGACGTCCACGACCGCTATTCGTACGCCGCCGTGCCACGCGAAAAGCTCCGTCAGGTGCTCCGAATGACCCGTAACGAGAAGATAAAGGGGATAAAGACTGTTGTTGAAGAAGTGAAATGAATATCTGACGCATTTATGCAAGTTCTTCACAAATTGGTTAATAATGATACGCCTTTTGCTAAAATTGTAGCCATTTGGTTTGGGAATTTGAAATAAAAAGTGTAATTTCGCAGTCGTAAACAAACATTATCACAATAACGACACTTAGATAATAGACTAAAATAGCATTCTTATGAAGAAGTACAACTTTAATGCAGGTCCTTCGATGCTTCCGCGCGAAGTCATTGAGAATACTGCGAAGCAGATTTTGGATTTCAATGGAAGTGGATTGTCTCTTATGGAAATAAGCCACCGTGCAAAGGATTTCACCCCCGTTGTCGACGAGGCTGTGTCCCTTATCAAGGAGCTCCTCGACGTTCCTGAGGGCTATTCCGTTATATTCCTGGGCGGCGGTGCTTCACTTGAATTCATGCAAATCCCTGCCAACTTCCTTATAAAGAAGGCCGGATACGTTAACTCCGGTACGTGGGCAAAGAAGGCAATGAAGGAGGCTAAGCTCTTCGGCGAGGTCGTTGAGGTGGCTTCTTCAGCTGACGACAACTACACCCACCTGCCTGAAATAAAGGAGATACCTACCGATATCGACTATTTGCACATCTGTACTAATAACACCATCTTCGGAACAGAGCTCCGCAAGGACCTCGACGCACCAGTTCCACTCATCGCCGATATGTCTTCCGACATCATGAGCCGTCCTGTTGACGTCTCCAAGTACACAGCTATTTATGCCGGCGCCCAGAAGAACATGGCTATGGCAGGTGTCACAGTCCTCATCCTTAAGAACGATATGCTGGGCAAGGCACCACGCGAGCTGCCTACAATGGTCGACTATCGCACTCACGTCGAGAAGAACTCGATGTTCAATACTCCTCCAGTAGTTCCTATCTACTCACTGCTTGAGACCATGCGCTGGTGCAAGGCACAGGGCGGAGTTAAGGAGATGGACCGCCGTGCGCATGAGCGTGCACGCATCATTTACGACGAAATTGACCGCAACAAGCTGTTCCGCGGCACCGTTGAGGAGTCAAGCCGCTCACTGATGAACATCTGCTTCGTCATGAGCGACGACTACAAGGAGCTTGAGAAGCCGTTCCTCGACTTCGCTACTGAGCGTGGCATGGTCGGCATCAAGGGTCACCGCTCTGTTGGTGGCTTCCGTGCTTCTTGCTACAATGCCCAGACTCTCGAAGGCGTCAACGCTCTCGTACAGTGCATGAAGGACTTCGAGGCTCAGCACTAAGCTGCCTTGGCTTGCGCCAATAAATAAGAATTAAGAATTATCTTTTTAATAATCAATCTTACCGAGTCTCCCTTTAGGTGATTAAACATCCTCCCCTTGGTGCAGGCTTGGTGAGGAATTTGATGGGATTATACATATATGAAGATACTTATAGCAACCGAGAAACCTTTCGCTCCAGCTGCAGTGGAAGGCATAAAGAAGGAACTTGAGGGTGCCGGCAACGAAGTCGCACTGCTCGAGAAATACACCGACAAGGCACAGCTGCTCGACGCTGTCAAGGACGCTGACGCCCTTATCGTTCGTTCCGATAAAATTACACCCGAGGTTCTCGATGCAGCCAAGAACCTTAAGATTGTCGTTCGCGCCGGCGCCGGTTACGATTCTATCGATACCGCATACGCCAAGCAGAAAGGCATCGTTGTAGAGAACACTCCTGGACAGAACTCGAACGCAGTGGCAGAGCTCGTCTTCGGACTCCTCGTCTACGCCGTCCGCAACTTCTACAACGGCAAGGCTGGCTCTGAGCTGAAAGGCAAACGCCTCGGTATTCTCGCCTTCGGTAACGTCGGCCGCAACGTAGCACGCATCGCCAAAGGCTTCGGCATGGAGGTAAGCGCATTCGATGAGTTCGTTCCAGCCGACAAGATTGAGGCTCAGGGCGTACATGCTGCCAAGAACCGCGACGACTTGTTCGAGAACAACGACATCGTTTCGCTCCACATTCCTGCTACCGACGAGACCCGCCAGAGCATCAACTACGAGGTCGTCAACAAGCTCCCGAAGAACGGTATCCTCATCAATACCGCCCGCAAGGAAGTCATCAACGAGCCGGAACTGCTCAAGCTGCTTGCCGACCGTCAGGATTTGAAGTACATCACCGACATCAAGCCTGATGCCGACGAGGAATTCAAGAAGTTCGAAGGCCGCTACTTCTCGACACCGAAGAAGATGGGTGCCCAGACCGCTGAGGCCAACATCAACGCCGGTATCGCTGCCGCAAAGCAGATTAACGCTTTCTTCAAGGACGGCGACACCAAGTTCCAGGTCAACAAGTAAGCAAAACTGACAACTGCAATATTAATTAAATCAAAAAGGGCTGTTGAAGACTGAAGTTTTCAACAGCCCTTTTTGGTTGTATCAGATATTTTCTATAATTTTGCAACATCAACTAATTCATTAAACTACACACCAATCCCAAGTGGGTTGGAATAATCTTTTCAGTATTATGGCAACAGTAAAACCATTCAGAGGACTTCGCCCTCCAAAGAACTTTGTAGAAAAGGTAGAATCGCGCCCGTACGACGTACTTGACTCCGATGAGGCCCGCGCCGAGGCCGGCGACAACGAGATGAGCCTGTATCACATCATCAAGCCAGAGATAAATTTTGAACCGGGAACAAGCGAGTACGACCCTCGCGTGTACGATGAGGCAGCCCGCCAGTTCAAGAAATTCCAAGATAACGGATGGCTCGTGCAGGATAAGGACGAGCATTACTACATCTATGCCCAGACCATGAACGGCAAGACGCAGTACGGTATCGTGCTTGGTGCATACGTTCCTGACTACCGCAACGGTGTCATCAAGCGTCACGAGCTCACCCGCCGCGACAAGGAAGACGACCGTATGAAGCATGTCTTCGCTACGAACGCCAACATGGAGCCGGTGTTCTTCGCATATCCTGACGACAGCATCCTCAATGACTTGCTCAACCGCTACGCCAAGACGGAGCCTGTCTACGACTTCATCGCTCCTGTCGACGGCTTCCGCCATCAGTTCTGGATTGTCAGCGACAAGAACGACATCGACACTATCACGGCTGAATTCGCCAAGATGCCGAGCCTGTACATCGCCGACGGTCACCACCGCTCTGCCGCCGCATATCGAGTTGGTGAAGAGAAGGCAAAGGAAGCAAAGGAGAAAGGCACGTACACGGGCAAGGAAGAGTTCAACTACTTCATGGCAGTCTGCTTCCAGGCATCGCAGCTTACCATCCTCGACTACAACCGTGTCGTAAAGGATTTGAACGGTATGACATCCGAGGAGTTCCTCAAGGCACTGTCGAAGAACTTCACCGTTGAGAAGAAAGGTAAGGAAGAGTACAAGCCGCAGGAGCTCCACGAGTTCTCACTCTACCTCGATGGCGAGTGGTACAGCCTGAAGGCAAAGCCCGGAACCTACGACGACAGCGACCCAATCGGCGTCCTCGATGTCGACATCTCTTCGCGTCTGATTCTCGACGAGCTCATGGGCATCAAGGATTTACGCTCCGACAAGCGCATCGACTTCGTCGGCGGACTCCGTGGTCTTAAGGAGCTGAAGCGCCGTGTTGACGATGGCGAGATGCGTTGGGCACTTGCTCTCTATCCTGTCACCATGAAGCAGATTATGAACATTGCCGACAGCGGTAAGATTATGCCGCCAAAGGCAACGTGGTTCGAGCCGAAGCTTCGTTCAGGACTCATTGTCCACAAGCTCGACTAAGCAAAAGTTTAAGTGCATATCCGCAATAAACCAAGCACAAGAAGTTCACACGGATTTTAAAGATTTTAATGATGTCGGCTTCGCCGATTCCTCTTTGGCAGGATGTGTGTAGCGACTAGCGTAACCAATCTTTTAAATCTTTAAAATCCGTGTGAAACTTATTTGGAGACCTGCGGATAATCATTGAGATGCTTTAATGGAAGATACGTACTTTACGATAACAGATAAAATGGGCGAGGGATATTACTCCGAGAAACGGAGTAAGTTCCTCGCCTTTGCTCATCATGTCGATACCGTCGACGAGGCGATGGACATCGTCAAGGCGTATCGTAAGAAATACTACGATGCCCGCCACTGTTGCTACGCCTACGCTATAGGCCCCGACAGGGCAGAATTCCGTGCCAACGACGACGGCGAGCCCTCATCAACGGCGGGGAAGCCAATATACGGGCAGATTATCAGCAACGACTTGACAGATGTACTGGTAGTCGTTGTGCGCTATTATGGTGGCGTCAACCTCGGCACCGGCGGTCTCATCGTTGCCTACCGTACCGCTGCGGCTGATGCGCTGGCACATTGCGAGAAAGTCGAGAAGTTCGTTGAGGAAACCATCGAGTATAAATTCACTTATCCGATGATGAACTCCGTCATGCGTATCGCCAAGGAAATGCCGGTGCGTATCGTCTCGCAGCAGTTCGACAACACCTGCTCCATAACCTTCGCCATACGCAAGAGCCTTGCCGCCCAGCTACAGTCGCGCCTTGAGCACATCGCATTTGAGAACTAGACAAATAACGGTTTATGAATAAATTACTACTGACTCTGCTTTGCCTGGCAGCCTGCTTATCGGCAGGAGCGCAACGCAACGAAATCTACAACGACAGAATACAATCGCTTACCGTACGGACGCAGGAGGACATGGAGACTCTTCCCGTACTCGAGCTCGGCTCCGGCAGCGTGGCGATAGACTTCGACGACATGACGCACGAATACCATCGCTATGCCTACAGGGTAGAGCCGTGCAACGCCGACTGGACCGTCAACGACCAGATTTTCGAAAGTGACTTCATGGATGGCTTTACTTCCGACAATATCATAGAAGATGTACAGGAGTCGCTGCTGACCACCAAGCTATACACCCACTATCATTTCACCGTCAGCGGGATAAAGTTGTCGGGGAATTACAAGGTCACCGTCTACGACAACAATGCCGGCGACCGGCCCATGTTCGCTGCTTACTTCATGGTCGTAGAGCCGAAGGAAACAGCTATGGGCGTACAGCTGCGTGCCACCACCAACACCGATGCGACGATAAACACAATGCATCAGCAGGTCGGCATGGAGCTCAACTACTCAGGCTACACCGTCACGCAACCTGAAACGCAGATAAAGACGGTTGTCATGCAGAACGGGCAGTGGCATGACGCACGAATAAACTCAAAGCCGCAGTACGTCATGAACGACGGACTTCGCTGGCTTCATGACAAGGACTACATCTTCCTTGCAGGGAACGAGTACCATAAATTCGAGATACTTCAGACCGATGTCGCTTCGATGGGCATTGACCACATCTACTGGGACTCGGTGCAGTACCACGCCTTTCCGTTCATCAACGTCCCGCGTGTCAATTATATTTATGATGAAGACGCCGACGGAGCCTATCTGCTTCGCAATTCCGACAACGTCAATGCTGAAACGGAGAGCGACTATATGCTCGTCCATTTCCAGATGGAATGTCCTGAGATGCAGAACTGCGACGTCTATGTCAATGGGGCTTTCACCAACGACCGCTTCCTGCCGCGCTACAAAATGGAGTACAACACCGAAAAGAAACGCTACGAGACGGTGGTGCTCCTGAAGCTGGGATACTACAATTATCAGTATCTGACCATTGACAACAGCGGCAGTATCACGCGGCTTCCGTACGAAGGCAACTTCTATCAGACTGAGAACCGCTATGAGGCGCTCGTCTACTACCGCCAGCCCGGCGGCCGCTACGACCGCCTTGTGGGTTACAATGAGATAGTCTTCCGACCGCTGTAGAGTCGGTTCTTCCGACACCTAAAGTGCTGACAGCCACAAAAACACCCACCGCAGGGGCGTCCCTCGTGGGCGCCCGGTCGCCTTTCAAAGGCGAATAACTTTATATTATTGTCGGTCTTTCAGCCCGATCGGGCACCCACAAGGGGCGCCCCTGCGGTGGGTGTGTTGTCCCTTGTGGGCGCCCGGTCGCCTTTCAAAGGCGAATTCACTGCTTTAAATGTCGGTCTTACAGCCCGATCGGGCACCCACAAGGGACGCCCCTGCGGTGGGAGTATGAGTTAGGACGAAGACGGATATATATTAAAATTGATTTGTTATTTTCTACTGCGTTTCCTCTTTATTACCCTCGCAGCATGCTTTTTGCCGATGAAGTGCCACCAAAGAATCCATGTTGTATGCTCTAATGGCGCTAGTGGGAAGGCTGGCAGGAAGCGCAGCCCACGGCGTATGCTTGAAACTGCTGATAGAAAGGGGTTGCTGTATACCTTATTGGAAAATCGCTTGTCGTCGTGCCCGAAATTACCGCTTAGCAGTATTTCTCGTGTCATGAACTTACCAAGCCGTCTGTCCGGTTCTATAAGCAGATATTTCTCTTCAAGCCCAAGCGTATCTTGCATCACCGCCATTATGCCACGGGCGAACCGCGACATGCCAAGCCTCTTGACCATGGATTTGAATTCAGCTTTCTCTTTATCCGTAGCTCCACGGCGCAACAGGTAATAATAGTCGATGACATGACGCAGACCTACGCCAATACCCTCGTAGACAAGATGTTTCATCATGTGGGATAATTGGAACACACGATTGAAGCTGTCCGTCGGCATACATATCTTACCAAGTTGATTGGGTAGGGCGACTATGTTTCGAAACTGCTCTTCACGCACACTTTGAAACCATTGTTGCAGGCGTCTGTTATAGAAAAGGCTTTCTGAGTATGACGGACGGAAATGCAACTCAACGAAAGTCTTCGTGATATTGTCATTGTGCGAATGATGATATACAACTTCGCAGCCTGGGGTAATAATACGGCATAGCCTTATAATGTCGTCCATGCCTTCCCCCTTGTTTGGTGCTATCCAAAGGTCAATGTCGCCGGAGGTGCGCATGTAGGGATCCGGATACATCAAAGCATTGCCCTGACCTTTAAGCACACAGCAACGATGCCCATAAGTCTTGTATACGATGTCGATAGCCTTGAAAGCATCACTGAAAGCCTGTTGTGCATCCTCGGCAATAACCTCTGCTGCCGTCCCCCACATCGCCAGTTGGTATGCTGAAGGATGTGGATTCCTGCTTGTCAGCCTCTTGATACCGCGGAACAACACCCCCACAATGCTTTGCTTCTCAGCGAAGTGCAGCATCTCCTCCCAGTCAATCTCCCTCGCCGTCTCCGGCACCTCCGCATCCTCATGAATGCAGAACCGCATGAAGTCGAGGTAGGGCTTGTATTTGTCAATCAGCTTCGCCATTCGGATTACGCATTGCCACTCTCAACATGCAGATGGTAGTATTTCTTCATGAAGAGGACGTATGCCAAGCTTAGTATTATGATTTCGGCAAACAGAGTTATGTATCTCGGGTACATCAAATAGAGGATGCAGCAGACAGACTGCAACGCCATATAGATAAGTGATACAACGACGTGCGGAATGTGGAGCTCGTTCGCCATTATCTGGAAAGCGTGCTTGCGGTGGGGTAGTGATATGTTCTCGTGGAGCATGATGCGGTGGATGATGGTCAGACAGCCGTCGACGCCATAGACAACGAGGAAGGCAAGCCACGAAACATCGCGGTTCTCGACCATTATCGTACCGAGGACGAAGAGTATGATGAACGCAATGGAAACCGACCCGACATCGCCTGCAAAGCAGCGGGCTTTTTTCCGGAAGTTGAAGAAGCAGAATACCAGGTCGGCGATGATGGTAATGCTGACGCCGCCCAACAAGATGGCGCTGGTGACTAAGTCTTTGACTCCTGTTAAAATTGCCGGCACCAGGAAGATAAGGACTACTAGCGAATAGCCTCCCGTGATACCGTTGATGCCGTCCATGAAGTTGAATATGTTCATGGCTCCTGTGCAAACGATGAGTCCTACTGCAAACAAGAGGACATATCCCCATACCGGCAGCGGTTCACCATCAACACATATCTGGACAAGGAGAAGCATCATGCCGACAAACTGCAGCGGCAACCGCAGCTTGGGGCTCAGCGAGTGGACATCGTCGATAAAACTCACTGTAGCCACAAGGGTGAGACCGACAAAGAAGAAAGGATAGCTGAAGCCACCGGCCACAAAAGCCAGCAAGGCCCCGAAGTAGAAAACCACGCCGCCCCCACGAAGGGTGACATGGCTTGACGAGCCCCGTCTTGAGGGGCGGTCTACAATGTTATAACGCCTGGCCACCTGAAAGTAAAGCAACTCCAAGGCCAAAAGAATCAAAAATGCAATCAACAAGAACAATGCCGACATGATGTGCATAGGGTTATTAAACATTCTATCCGTTTACAAAGCTGCGAATGGTCCTGGCCAGACCGTCGCGTGCCCTTACGGGCATGCGGCCGATGTGCAGGGCCTGCTTTATTTTGGTGTTGCTCACCACATAGTTTTCCGTGAGCTTGGCAAGGCGCTCCGTGTTGAGCGGCAGGTGCAGGGCATCGCCCGCGCGGGCCGCCAGGGTCATGAATCCCCGGCCGAACTTCCATATATGTGCCTTGCGGCCCAAGGCTCCGCACACCACGTCAACGAGTTCGTTGGTTGAGAGGCTCTCGTCGTCGGCAAGGTTGTAAATGCCGGACGGCACCTCTTCCTCCAGCAACCGGCGCACCACGTAGACGACGTTGTCGATAGAGGCAAACGACCGCCGGTTGTCAAAGGCTCCAAGCGGCCATGGCAGCCCGAGCGACAGCACCTTGTAAAGCAGGTTGAGGTTGCCCTTGTTGCCGGGGCCGTGCATCATGCAGGGGCGAAGGATGAGCACCCGGCGTCCGTCTTGACAAGGGTGATGCAGCACATAGTCCTCAGCCTGGCGCTTGCTCTCGCCATAAGGGCCTGCCGGCGCGGGCGTTACGTCTTCCACGAGGCAATCGGCAGTGACCTTGTCGGCTGCCGCCTTTACCGATGAGAAGAACACAAAGGTGCGCACAGCCTTATGCTCGAGGAAATAGTGATAGAGCTTCACGGTAAGGTCGCGGTTGACCCGGAAGTATACCTCGGCCGCCGTGCTGTTTCTGGTGTCGTGTGCCTTTCCGGCAAGATGCACGATGGCATCCACGCCGGGCAGCGTGCCCCGGTCAAGGTCGCCCCAGTCAAAGCACTCTCTCAGGCCGTCCATGGGCTCCCGTTGCCGGGCCAGCCCGTATAGCTCGTTGTCGCCGCAGAGGCTTTTCACAAGGTTCTTGCCCACAAAGCCGTGTGGGCCCGTTATCAGTATTTTCATGACCAATGGTGTTTCAAGGATTATAGAGCTTCTCTATCTCGTCCCATATCATCTTTTCGTCGAAGTTGTCCACCACCCACTGCCGCGCCTGGGCCTTCCATTTCCGGTCGAGCTGCCCGCGGCGCATGGCGGTCACCTGCCTTGCCAGGTCGTCGGCAGTGATGTCGGTGCGCAGTCCGGTCCTTCCTTCCACAATGGCGTCGATGCATCCGGTAGACCTGGTAGTAATCACGGGCACGCCCATGGACTGGGCCTCGAGCACGCCGGTGGGGAAGCCCTCCCTATACGACGGCAGCACATATACGTTCATCATGGCATAGAAATACTCCATGCCGGTGTTTTGAAAGTCGGTCCACACTATGTCCCTATCCTCCACGATGGCCCGATGAACGTCGGGGGGCAGTGCGTCACGTTTCTCAAACATGCCCACAAGCAACAACTTCATGGGATGCTCCGTGCCGCGTGGTTCCTGTGCCTTCAGCATGTTAAAAGCCCTGACAAGTTCTATGATGCCCTTGTCGCGCACCAGGCGTCCGGTGTAGCCTATCACCCAGTCGGTCTCGTCCAAGCCCCACTTCTTCCTCATGGTCTGCAGCTTTATGGGGTCAATGTTGCCGGGATTGAACTTACCCTGCGTGTCAACGCCGTTGCACGTGCCTTTGCAGAGTATCGTCATCTTGCCGCGAGGGCAGAGATGGTCGGCCACGCTGCGTGCCATGACCGACGGGCTCACGCACACCACCCTGGTGGCCAGGGCCGAGGTGAGCCGGTCCACGTTCATGAGTATGGCGCGCTTGAGTCCATGACTGGTCTCGTAGACAAGACCGTGGCGGAAGTAGATGCGAACGGGCACACGCGCCAACCACGCCGCCGCCATGGCTATGAGCCCGCCCTTAGGCGTGTGGCCCTCGACAATGCCGATGCGGTTGCGCCGTATGTAGCGGTACATATTGCGTATGGAGCGCAGGTCGTCGGCTATGGCCACGCTGCGGCGCACGGGGGTCTCCATGTAAGCGAAGCCGTTGTCGCGGGCAAACTGTGGCAGATACTCACTCTTGCTGCAAGCGGCATACAGCGTGTAGCCTTTCCGGGCAAAATGCCTGAACTGACCGCCTATGAAGAAAGGCAGCACAAAATAGATGTTCACCACGTGTAATATTTTCGTCCTGTCGAGTTTCATTCTGTTCTCAATCTCTCATTCTTATATTAACAGCAACATAGTAACTGCAAAAGTATAAAATATATTTCAACTGACAGTCATATCCAAAGAAATTAATCTTTCTTTTCACATATACTTTGTGGATCCTTTGCGGTCTTCGCGGCTTGGCGAGAGATTATATCAACGCTACGTGTGTTTTTCTTTTATCGCGCCATCTACGATGGCATCAAGAATATAACCGAATATCGAGAATATATTTTCGTGATATTCGGCAATATTCTTTATTCCGCGTAGCGGAGCGTTAACCTAAAGACAACCGCTTCTTAGGGAAGGCCGTCACACACGAGCTATTGCATCACTTTTTCGCGAGCTTGTGGTATGCGTCGTTGTATTTCTCTGCCGTCGTCCTGATATCGAACTGCCGGGCGCGGCCATAGCACCTTTCCGCCACCTCCTGACAGAAGCCGGCATCGTCATGAAGTCTCCGCAGGAGTTCCGCCAGCGTCTTCGCATCGCCTCGGCAAGTTCGTTCATGCCCTTGTCGTGGACGATGCGACCGACGAAGACGAACACAATGTCGTCTTGCTCGATGTTCAGTTTGCGTCTGACGTCAGACTTTAGCTTGTCGGCAGTCGTCCCGTAATCTTTTGCTGCATCGGCAAGGCTCCAGTGCTCGGTGTTGACTCCGTTGATATTGCCGTTCCAAATGACTTTCAGCGGCTTGTGGGTTATATGCTCTTGTTTAAGGCAATGCAGCACGCCCTGGCTCTCCGGTACGACATGGTTGGCGAAGAGGCATGCCACGCGCTCGGAGTTGATGAGCAGCCAACGCAGCAGTCCGTGTGCGCCTTGATAGCGAAGGCCGGTAACGGTGTAGATGCGGATTGGTACGTGGGCGAGCCATCCAGCTATCATCGACAACAAGGACGACTTCGGCGAGTTGGAATTGATGATGTCGGGCTTTACCTCTCGGAACAGCTTGTAGAACTGCCGCATCGACTTGATGTCCGCCAACGGATTTATCTTGCGGTCCATCGGCACGTTGACCATCCTCACGCCTTCGTCCCTTTCGACCTGCGCGAGCTTCCCCGAGTCCGATGCTGCACCGATAACATCGAAGTATTGGTTCATGTACCGGTTCTGCCCCTTCATATAGTCCGACTGCGCGAAGTCGACAGTGGTAATCCTTATCAGTTTCTTCCTCTTGGACTTCATAAGAAAACATTATTAATTCTTAAGAATTAACAATGTGCTTTATAAATTATTTTTCCGTCTTTTGCAATATTATTTTTGAAATCCTCGTTCTTCAAGTCGTGCCAAATACAAATGTCAAAGAAATAAGGAATACGCGATTCATAAAGGTAATTTTTTAGGTTGACTATGTCCGTAGAAGTTATATTCTTCCCTTTTAGGCAAATATCTATGTCAGAGCCTACACCGTAATCTCCACGCGCACGTGATCCGTAAAGAATTACTTCTTCTATGTCGGGTAGCCTTTTTATAATGCTATGCAATTCTTCAAGATATTCGTCTTTCAATCCGTATTCCATTCTGTAGTTATTTCCTTCTTTTCTCCATTGTTGTCTGCAATTCGTTTAGAATCGGGTAAAACGTTGTGAGAATTTTGTCAATGACGTTTGTTTCTGTATCTTCATCATAAACATGAGAAGTAGTATTTCTACTTTCCAGCATTTCGAACCATGGATCTGCATTGGTTATTAAGCCGGATGCTACGGCTTGTCTGATGACATCGCGAGAGCCTGTCATCTTTTCCGTTTCACCTTGATACTCTAAATAGTTCTTCAATACCTTCCAAGCCAATTCTTGTGTGTATTCGAACCGTTGTATCATTCCGTCCTTTTCAAGGGCTGTCAAATCCCGTTTATGATATTCGTCAACGACTTCTTTCAGTCTTGCAAGTGCTTTGCAGTATGTATTTAATCGTTGAATCCATCTTGCTTCTGTATTTTCCATCGTTATTGCTTTTAATCGTTAGCAAATTTAGTAAAAAAGGATTTTACTACAAATAAATTGATGCTTAATTAACTAACTCTTCGTACACTTGTGCATAACCGGCGGCGGTGGAGTCGATACTGTACTGGCAGGCACGCTGGTAGCATCTGGCTACTACGCCTTTGTAAAAAGCCTTGTCTGTGGATAAGTGAATGAATGCATCGGCGAAAGCCTTTGCGTCTTTAGCTGGGCATAATATTCCGTATCCGTCAGTAACTTCGCGAATGCCTTCAACGTCGGACGCCACGAACGGCTTGCCGGCTGCCATGCCTTCAAGGTTGCTGAGGCTGAGTCCCTCATACAGTGTGCTCATGCAAACGATGTCAGCGGTGCGAAGCAATCGTGGCACATCCTTTCGGTTTCCAAAGAAGACAATGCGACAGCTTCCACCTTTCAACTTCTCCGCTGCCTTCGCAGCATACTCGTGTATCTCATCGTGCAACGCCCCGTCACCAACAATCCACACGTTGAAGTCGTCGGGCAGATACTTCAACGAATCAATGAGCGTCTTCTGGTCCTTGGGATATTTCAATCCAGCAACTTGGATTATAATTTTCTTTTGTCCTATTTCAACGATCTTACCAGATATATCCTTCAGTTCGCCATCTTTATAGGGTTGAGCTTTACTGAACTTGTCTAAATCAACACCATTACTTATAACTACTGTTTTCTTACTTATATTGGGAATGTATTTTATAATATCATCTGCGGCAGGTTGGCTAATGGCAATAACTTTGTCATATTTTGAATACATCCATCTGTCTAGGGGCTTCATTAATGGAATATGCCTTCTTCTGTTGTTTGTACTATGTTCTGTTGTTACAATTTGCAAATCTCTTAAACCTATAGAAGCTGCAGCAAGCGTCATTTGTGCCGAAGTGTTATGCGCATGAGCTATATCGTAGTTCCGTAAAACCTTCCTCAGCTTCGGAATGTATTTGAGGGAATATTCCGGCCCTTCATTGGTCAACCGAATAAACTTCATGCCTTTACACGTCGTCTTTTGTATCTCCTCGACTTGTCTCGTCAGCGCTGTCTCCACTCCATTGAACACACACAGGTCAACCTCACAGCCCAATCCCCACAATTTAGGCAACAGACCGACAACGAGTTGCTCTGCCCCTCCTATATTCAATGAATTAATAACTTGCAGAATATGCATTTTATATAATATTTATCTTGTATCTTAAAAAGTTCAACATCGCTTTTAACTTGTAAATTACAGGTATTTGCAAATGCATCATTTCTTTATAACACATGCATGCCATAGTGGGACTCTGCCGTCGTATTAGAACCATTTTTGATGTTAGCCCTCCGTTAAGATAATCTCGTTTATATATTACTTTTTCAAAGTATCTAAGTTTATATTTCTGCCCTATGCGATTCCATACTAACACTTCTGGGCAGAATTTTTCTCCTTTAATTTCTGGAAAAGGAAATTTGCGTAAGATATTAGTTTTAAATACCTCGCAAATGTCACCCGTAACATGATATTTATATCTTATATCTATTGTACTTGTGTCAATATATTTGATAGTATAATTATTGTGAGAAGCAAAAATGTCTTTATTATATTTATTTATAAGTTTGCCGTTTTTGTGTTTCATTAGAAACGCCATACCACCCAATATTTCCTGTTTTTTAATGCCTACAGAATATTTGCTTATTATTTCTATGGCATCTGATGTGAGCTCGTCATCGGAATCAAGAATGACTATGTAATCTCCTTTCGCATTCTTTACTCCCACATTTACAGCAGTGTGTTTCCCTCCATTTTCCTTCTTAAAATACCTTATATCAAAAATTGAGCTTGGCTTTTTAAATTTAGTTTCTACCAATTGCTCTGTTCCGTCGGTGCTTCCATCATCTACAATCAGCCATTCAAAGTTAAAGCAAGACTGATTGCAAAGGCTCTCAAAAACTCTTGAAAGTAAATCCTTTCGGTTGTATGTAGGAGTTAAGATGGTAATAAGTGGCATAAGAATGTGTTATCTCTTTTCTAAAAATCTGAATGTTGGACGGTAGAATTTATCATTATTATAATTGTGGTCATATTCAAATTCCATCTCTATGGGATCGTTTTCCCTTGTACCGTTTGTAAAAATAGATTTATATGGATATAACATGATACCCCATGTCGCAAGAATTCTGTAATAGAGAATGAAACTTAGAACCATCATGGTAATGGTTAAATTCTTCGCTTTAGAGTATGTACACACATATGTTATTGTTGAAATCAATCCAATCATGTAGTACCAGCTGAGTCGTCCTGCATTGGCATTCCTTATGAAGAACAGCAATATACCGCAAAATATCAATGCCATATTCAACATGATGATATTGATAGGTTTGTTTGGTATATCTTTATATTTCTTTAATATTATATAAAGGAACAATATAGCCTCAATTAAGTAGGCTACTCGAAAGCCTGCTTCATCGTTTGCTATGCTTGCTCTTTCCTCATCAACTTCACCATAGGCGTTGAAAAGTGCTGAAGAGACACCTGTAGCGCCCATTGCCAAGGCTATAATCATAATTATAATAACATTTCTCTTGTTGAATTTCCGTATAGGAAGCCAGTACAGAGGTATGAATATAATTGCTGAGTTATGAAAAGAAACTGCTATTAGACAGACTAATAAAAACTTCTTTAAATCACGTTTAATGATATATTGTATTGATAACCAAGCTATAGTCGCTCCTATTACCTGTCGTAGGTAAGTAAATGTAAAGAAGAACCACAAGCCAAGAAATAATATAACAGCGATGGGATAATTACTACAATATTTTTTTATAGACTTGAAAAGAAGAATATATATAATGAATGTCGTTATTATAATGAAGGTATATCTGTTTTCTGTTATTAGTGCGATTATAAAGTTATAAATCTGATAACCATATTCATGATAATATTGTTCTGCGACATCAGAATTTGATAAATTGTAGTCGCCAACAGTTATTTGGTCAGCCAAATCATCAAACAATTGCCCATAAATATATCTGTCGTACCCTCCAAGCATATCAGCAAATGCTACAAACAATGCAAGGAATGTCATGAACACCATTAACCCAAGTGTTGATTCTTTGGCATTCGTCCTTTGCGGCTTGGAACTATCCATGTAGTACCAAACAACAGCTGCAAGGAATATGATTATGTATATCGCCATTATCTAAATAAATCAAATAGTTGTGATGAAACGAGCGTGCGGCTATGATACTTCAGGACAGCCTTTCTGCCTTCCTCGGCAATAGCCTCGTACTTCTCAACGTTGTTGGCAATGTCCTGCATAGCTGCAACAGCCTCTTTGGTTGAATGGTAGACAATGCATGACTTTTCGCTTTCTACTGCAATATTCTCCATTGCGTATGGTGTGCCGATTACTAACAACCCGTTTGCCAATGCGTCAAGTACTTTGCCCTTTGTGCCAGTCCCGATGCTTATCGGAGCCAGTTGTATGTCGTGTTTCGTTACTTCTTCTATATAGTTTGGAGCAAATGTAATATGTTGGGCGTTCCATCCGTCTTTTTGCAAGTCAGAAGCATGCTGCTCCCACCCATGTCCGAGGAATGTTATCTGGTAATTGCTTTGCAACCCTTCCTTTGTTTTATTATCAACGCCCAACAATTCCGACATGAATTCATCAGCATCCTGCTTCATGTAGAGATTATATTGCCCTGCAATCAACAAGCGAATCGGTGAATGGAAATGCCGCAGCCCACTTAATGGTGCCACATCATAATGTGGATGTCGAATGAAATGCGCCTGTATGCCTGGTGCCATATCCCGTAAAAATTCAGCGTCTGCCTTGCCAACAAGATGATAATGTATTGACTTGTCCCTGTCGAAGTCGCGCTCCATGTGCCGGAACTTCGGATACATAAACGCGCATCGCCAGTATTTCTTCATGTCGTTCATGACAAATCTTGTTCCCAACATGCGATGGTAATATAGTGCCTCTGAGTCGGGTAGGGTATGAATACGCTTGTAGCCTTCAAACTGCCGTGTCACTTTTGATAACTCTTCACCGTATATCCATATACCATCAGGCTTTACTGCCTTAATCTTGTCTACCCATTTCTTAGGAACAGCAATATAGTGGTGCAATGGATATTTTAAGAAAAGACGAATGAACAGCAAATGCAGAGCAAAAACCAACTTGTACCATGTAGGCAAAGGAAGGAGATGTATCTTAACATTCAACTCTCTCTCAACTTCCTTTATTTTGTCTTCTGGCAACCTATTGTTGTTGAAGGAGTAAATCTCAACTTCAACATCCTTTGGCCTGTGTGCAAGCAGATGATACTGCACAGCAGTTGTGCCTTTGTAATTTTCTCTATAGGGAGTTACTATTGTAACAAGTGTAATTTTCATTTGCTAAAATATTGTCCGCCAAACAAAATAAGATTTGTATATTTATATGTGCTAAGCCACGCAGTTAAGTAATAGCAGATAATAGTTGACAAAATTCCTATGATAGGTGTTATAACAAAATCTCCTAACCAATAAGGATAGTTTGTGGCATCAATTTGAATTAACTCATGAAATAATCTTGAAATAATTATTGTCTGAACACCATATATACCTAATGTGAAAGTTCCAACTCTTCCAATCCAATTTATCAATTTGCCCCTCTCGACAAAAGAATGGCAAATATAATAAACAACACCTATAGAACTTAATGCTCCAGATAATCCTGTTGATAATTGCCACAGAATTAGTTGAGGCCGGTTGAAAATTATGTCGTAAGTTAGGGGCTCTGCTTCCAAATGCCTGCCACAAAATAAAAAGAACAAGAGAGATATAATTGTAACCATTCCTCTGTATTGTTCATATTTGTTGTAATACTTCCGTAGCCAATATCCTGCCCAAAAGAACATTAGCATGTAGTTGAGATATAGAGAATAGCTGTGTGGAACGAATAGAACTATTGTTATGGATAAAAGGCAAAGCCAAATGTCAGGTAAAGGCAACTTCTTAACTGCATATACTATAACATAACACATGAACAAAGTTCGCAAGAACCACATACCGCCAACTGCATCAGCGTAGGCTTGTGCTTTAATGTCTTTATAACCAAGAAAAAAGCATGTAATTAATTCTATGACCGAGAATGCGATTGCAGGTACAAGAAGAGCTTTTGATTTAGATATTATGAAAGTCTTGAAATCTTTGCTAAACGCATGAAGTGAGAAATAGCCACATAGCAGCATGAAAAGTGGCATGTGGAAGGAGTATATCCATTCTCTGAGAACAGAAGATCGGCCTAAATCTACTAACCAATCGCTATGCCCGATGCAAACAAGAGTGATTGCTATAGCCTTAGTAACATCTAGGTATAATATTCTTTGTTTCATTAGTCTGTCAACTTAATCTCTTTATACTTTGTCCCATTTAGCAAGGCTGCGCGATATGGGAATCCGCTATGATACATAAGTTTGTCACGTACTAAATGAACGGTATCGGCGTAGCTTATCATATACATATCAAGGAAAGACTTTAAGTAAGTGCTATGGTTTGCGTCATACGTAAAACCGATATGGACGACCTTCCCAGGCATGATATAGACATATGGCAGGCCTTTCTTGTTTAGTTCTTCGAGGAACGTCGAACTGTCGGCGGTGACGAGTAGCTTCTTTTCTGGATATTGTCCATGTAGCTCTTCTACAGTCTTAATACATCTTGCAATATATGGCTTCCGTTCGTCTACCGGTAACGTATCGCCACCTTCCTTGAAATCTCCAAGTAACTGGCGGAAACGAAATGTACATGATATGTAGTTGCCTTTGCCACCCAGCTTTTCCAAATGATAGTCAATCTGTTCTTGTAGCTCCTTTGTCGGCTTAAAGAGCTCGTTAAACAAGACTCCGTATTCCCTATCACGGCATATCATATTGGAGTAAATATGAATCTGCTCGTAAGGCTTGCGGATATAGTATTTTAGTATAGTGCTTTGCACCCAATGCTGGTATCTATTGCGTGAACTGGCATGGTATGTCAGCATTACGCAAGGAAAGACTTTTTCTGTGTTCCAACAAATCTCGTCATCTTTTATTCTCCAGTCATATTCGTTAGGTGCAAGATAGTCCTCAAGATGCAACGGCTCGAAAACAATCCTAAAGGGTAGGCCTTGTCGCTTGCATTCGGCATATATTGCAACAATACCGCGCAATCTATCCGAGAGACCACCTGTAAAGGTCGTCTCCGGCTGGGTCATGTATATAACGTTTTTTGGTTCTCCATTGTCTTTATGCCCTGCCTGCTTCCCTTGCCTTTCCTTATACATTTGCAGCAACAACGTCTGCCTGAACTTCTTGTTGTTCAGCAGTATAGGCGTGAAGTACAGTATCCGGTTGGCAATATAGTACAACGGCTTCCCAATGCCCGAATTTATAAATCTCAGTAATCCGCTCCAGTTCATTGACAATTATATGCTAAAATAATGCTAAGATTACAATTTAATCTCATTTGTAAATACAAATCGTATACCTTTGTGGCGCTTTTCAAATGTCATAGTCTATATTATTATACCTTGATAATAAGTCTTCAAGTGTCAATGATATTTGGTTGCTTGCTTTTTCATACACATCTTGGCTGATACAAAATATGCATTTTTTAGCTTTAGATTTGAATTCAACTAAACATAAATTCTTTTTGTTGATGAGAAGGCAATCACATTTGGTTGAGTGTATATAATGTCAGTCCTTTCCCCTTGTCTTGCTTGTATATATGGTATTTTTCTTTAAGAATAGACGGGACAACATCTAACAATCGCAGACTCATACTCAAATCAAATTTTCCAGATTAAAGAAAGCATCAATGCCATTGTCATAGATCTCGTCCTGTTCCTCATCCGTCAAGGACTTAACACTTGTCGCT
>Ga0256406_1000858_pt1 | contig 52104 bp, 44 predicted proteins | sample RumenRJG_03DNA_FD_185986 | JGI IMG/M metagenome (GOLD analysis project Ga0256406, IMG submission 185986) | Bovine rumen microbial communities from Lethbridge, Alberta, Canada - RJG_03 | ecosystem: Host-associated > Mammals > Digestive system > Stomach > Rumen | place: Canada: Alberta | collected...
TGGCGCCGCATCAACAAGAAGCTCTACAACAGCATTCCCGCTACCGACAAGCGCAAGACATGGTTCTGTGATGAGAATGCCAAGTCGGCCGGACTCACTGAGGCCCAGCAGGCCTACCTCGACGGACAGGGCGCCGTGCCCTATACCCAGGTGAAGTTTGCTCCCTATAAAGGTACGGTGGGCAATTCCACCAATGCCAACGATATCCCCCTCATCCGTATCGAGGAGATGTATTACATCCTCGCCGAGGCCCAGGCCATGGGCGGCAACCCAGCGCAGGGCAACCAGACGCTGGTCAACTTCGTGCGCACCTATCGCGATCCGTCCTTCAACAGTACAGCATCCACAGCTGCCGCCGTGCAGGAGGCTGTATTCCAGCAGCGTCGCGTGGAATTCTGGGGCGAAGGCATCACATGGTTCGACTATATCCGTCTGAACAAGGACTTCGACCGTCGGGGTGGTGGCTTCGAGACCAACACCTGCTTTGACATCAAGGCTGGCGACAACGCCTTGATCTGGCGCATCCCCTACAACGAAATCCAGTACAACGCCAAGATTTCCGAATCGGACAACAATCCCGTGCCTACGCACCCGACACCCGTCCAGGACGAAGAATAATCGTGCGGTCCCGCCCCGCGAGCCGGGGCGGAACCTCTTCAACAACGTAACAAAAAGCAATCGTTATGAACAAGATATTCCAGAAAATGAGTATGGCAGCCCTTGCGCTGCTGAGCGTGCTGGCGCTCGCCTCCTGCGACGCTGGCGATGAGGACTACACGGCCGGAGCGCCCGACCCGGGCTATTATCTGTCGGCTTCCAGCACTTCGCTGACCTATTCGTCCGACGAGAACCAGGTGCTGACGCTGGTAGTGGGCCGTACCGACAGCACGGCTGCCGGTACGGTGAATCTGAAGAGCGACAACCCCACATTCCAGGTTCCCTCTTCGGTGGACTTTGCCGCAGGCGAAAAGTCGAAGACGGTGATGGTGCCTTTCGATCTTCCGATCGGATCCACGGAGACGGTGACTTTCACCGTGCCCTCTGATGAGTCTACGGTCTATGGCGCCGACTCTCTGACGTTCACCGTGAAGCGCGACTACAAGTGGGAGAGTGCAGGATCGGGTACCTTCACCGACAATATCCTTTATAGCATTAGTGGCGTGGTAAGTGTAGAACATGCTGTGGGTACCAACATCTACCGTTGGGTGTCGCCCTTCAACAGTCTGTTCCGTCAGGCCGGCGAATCTGACCTCCCCACGGGTGGTAACATCCAGTTCTCGGTGGTCAATGGTACCGTGAGCTTGGCCGACGGCATCTACTATCCCGATGACAGCAAGACGGCGATTCCTTACTTCCTCTACTACGACACCGCCAACTATCCCAATTACTGCAACCTCAGCGTCGACGGCTCTGTGGTGACCATCAACCTGCTTGCCGGTGAGGTCAAGGATATGCAACCCGCCTACACGGGTTCCATCGTCTTCGACTGGACTGAGGGATGTCCTTGGCAGAATTAAACCTCTCTCCAAATTAATAATGAAAAGCTTCTGGCTCCGATAGTGGGGCTGGAAGCTTTTTTTAATTCATAATTCATAATTCATAATTCATAATTTTTTCCCATGCGGAGCGGGGTAATTCGTAATTCATATTTTGGCTGGCGCGGTGTGAGCTATTCATCATTCGTAATTGGCTGGCGCGGCGGAAGCTATTCATCATTCTTCCATGCAAGGCGATGTCAATATGACAAATTTATGCGTAGGCGGTCAAATGTCCTGGTTTTTCTTTTGTCGTATGAAAAATAATGCTATTTTTGCAAAAGACTAAACCTCACGCCTATGACCTCCGACTTTCTAAACCAACATGGCGACTACCACACGCTGAAAGCCTTCCAAAAAGCTAAGTGCATCTACGATATCACCTATTATTTCGCTCATAAGTTTCTCACGACCGGCGACCGGACGATAGACCAGATGATTCAGGCGGCGCGGTCGGGAAAGCAAAACCTTGCCGAGGGATATGTTGACGGAGTGACCTCCACGGAGATGATGATTAAACTCATCAATGTCAACCGCGCCAGCTTGTAGGAATTGCTTCTCGACTATGAGGACAATCTGCGCGTGTGCAACCTGCAACAATGGTCGTTCGACGATCCGCGGTGCCGCCAGACGCGTGCCTTCTGCCGCACGCATCTCGACTCTGCCGTCTATCGCGAGCAGATCCGCCTCCGCGGCGACGAGACTATCGCCAACATCGCCATCACCCTCATCCATCAGGAGGACGTCCTTTCAGGAGGACGTCCTTCTCAAGGGCTTCATCGAGTGGATCAAGCAGCGCTTCCTGCAAAACGGCGGCATCAAAGAACAGATGTACCGGGCAAGGACGCAATATCGAGGATATGGGGCCCCATCCTCCGCAAGCTCCCCGCAGCCCCCCAAACCCCGTCGCTAAAATGAATCTATCTTAATTCTTTCGCTGCAATTTTGCGGTTTGCTTGAAAGTCAGTACCTTTGCAGCAGATTATATTCAATATCTTATAACAATGGCAAAGAAAGCATTATTGATGATTCTCGATGGATGGGGAATCGGTAAGCATGGTAAGGGAGATGTGATTTATAATACCCCGACACCGTATCTGGACTACCTCAACGCCACTTGCGCTCACTCGCAGCTGCAGGCTTCGGGTGAGAACGTTGGTCTGCCCGATGGACAGATGGGTAACTCTGAGGTGGGTCACCTCAATATCGGCGCCGGACGTGTGGTCTATCAGGACCTGGTGAAAATCAACCGCGCCTGCAAGGACGGCTCCATCATGAAGAATCCCGAGATTGTCGATGCCTTCTCCTACGCCAAGGAGAGCGGCAAGAAACTGCATATCATGGGCCTCACCTCTACGGGTGGCGTTCACTCTCATCTGGACCATCTCTTCAAGCTCCTCGAAATCTCTAAGGAGTATGGACTGAAGAATACTTACGTGCACTGCTTCATGGACGGTCGTGACTGCGACCCGAAGAGCGGCAAGGGCTTCATCGCCGACACACTGAAGAAGTGCGAGGAGACCGATGCTCACATCGCCAGCATCGTGGGCCGCTTCTACGCTATGGACCGCGACAAGCGCTGGAACCGCGTGAAGGAAGCTTATGACCTGCTCGTTGAGGGCAAGGGAAATCAGGCCACCGACCTGCTCAAGGCCATGGACGACAGCTATGCTGAGGGTGTGACCGATGAGTTCATCAAACCTATCAACAACAGCGCTGTCGACGGTACCATCGGTGAGGACGATGTCGTAATCTTCATCAACTTCCGCAACGACCGTGCCAAGGAGCTTACCTCTGTGCTCACACAGGAGGATATGCCCGACGAGGGAATGCACACCATCAAGGGCCTGCACTACTACTGCATGACTCCCTACGACGCCAACTTCAAGGGTCTGCACATTCTCTTCCCCAAGGAGAACGTAGATGATACACTGGCCGAATACCTATCAAAGCAGGGTCTGCGTCAGCTCCACACCGCTGAGACTGAGAAGTATGCTCACGTGACCTTCTTCCTCAATGGCGGACGCGAGGCTCCATTCCCTGGTGAGGACCGCATCCTGGTTCACTCTCCCCACGTGGCTACCTACGACCTCAAGCCTGAGATGAGCGCTTACGAGGTGAAGGATAAACTCGTTGGTGCCATCAACACTCAGCAGTATGACTTCATCGTGGTGAACTTCGCCAATGGTGATATGGTGGGCCACACGGGTGTATACAACGCTATCGCCAAGGCTGTTTGGGCTGTTGACCACTGCGTGCACGACGTTATTGAGGCTGCAAAGGCCAATGGCTATGAGGCTATCATAATCGCCGACCACGGCAATGCCGACAACGCCATCAACCCCGACGGAACGCCCAACACTGCTCACTCGCTCAACCCTGTTCCCTTCATCTATGTCACCGACAACAACTCGGCAACCGTGAAGGACGGTCGCCTGGCCGATGTCGCTCCCTCCATTCTCCACATCATGGGTCTGGAGCAGCCGAAGGATATGACCGGTGAGTGCCTGATCCAGGACAATAAGTAATACATCTTCCGACTATGTATACTCTTGGCCGTACTGGCTGCGCACAATCACTGCGCTGCCTGTGCGGCCAATTTTAATTCATAATTTTCAATTCATATTTTTTTCATCACTCATATAGGCCGGTTGCAGGTGTCGGGAAGGATTCCGGAGACCGTGGTCAGCCTTTAACCAACGCAGGATATGGTATCGGTAAAAATAGAGCCGTCATGGGGTGAGGCGCTTGGCGGCGAGTTTGCAAAGCCCTATTTCGAACAGCTCACCACAGCTGTCAAGCAGGAGTACCGCCACAACGTGTGCTATCCGCCGGGACAGCTCATCTTTAATGCTTTCAATCTTTGTCCGTTCGACAAGGTCAGGGTAGTCATCATCGGTCAGGATCCCTATCACGAGGAGGGACAGGCCATGGGACTCAGCTTCTCCGTGCCTAAAGGCATTCAGATGCCGCCGTCGCTCATCAACATCTTCAAGGAGATTCACGACGACTTGGGCAAACCGATGCCTGCCGACGGCGACCTCTCACGCTGGGCCCGCCAGGGAGTGCTGCTGCTAAACGCTACGCTCACCGTTCGTGCCCATCAGGCCAACAGCCATCAGCCACTGGGCTGGACGGAGTTTACCGATGCCGCCATCCGTGCGCTAGATGCCGGTCGCAGTCATGTCGTCTACATGCTTTGGGGCGGCTATGCCCGCGGCAAGAAGTCGCTCATCGACCCCTCGCGCAACCTCATCCTTGAGAGCGCGCATCCCTCACCCCTGAGCGCCAATCGTGGAGGCTGGTTCGGACAGCATCAGTTCAGCCGTTGCAACACCTATCTGAAAGAGCACGGCGAAGAGGAAATTGATTGGTAACACAGAGATTCTTGATTATGGAACGTCATATTTTTCAAATCGGCAACGTACTGGTATCGCCCGACATTATCACCGAAGAATTCTGTTGCGACCTTGAGAAGTGCAAGGGACAGTGCTGCGTGGAAGGCGATGCGGGCGCTCCTGTGACGATGGATGAGATCATGGGCATAGAGGACTCGCTCGACGAGGTGTGGCCCGAACTCAGCGCGTCGGCGCAGGCTGTCATCGACAAGCAGGGCGTAGCCTATACGGACTCGGAGGGCGATCTCGTCACCAGCATTGTCGGCGGTCGTGACTGCGTTTTCACCTGCTACGAGAAGGGTTGTTGCCTCTGTGCCCTGGAACGTGCTTATCGGCAGGGGCGCACGGGCTTCGTAAAGCCCATCTCCTGTGCGCTCTATCCTATCCGTATGAAACGGTTTGGCGATGACCTGATAGGCATCAACTACCATCGCTGGGATGTCTGTAAGGACGCTGTGAAGAAGGGCCGTGAGCTCCATCTGAAAATCTATCAGTTCCTGAAAGACCCGCTCATCAGAATGTTTGGTAAGGAATGGTACGACGAACTGTGCGAGTTCGCCAAGCAATCCGGATGGGGAGATAATTCATAATTCACAATTCATAATTCATAATTGGCTGGCGCGAGGGTAATTCATAATTCACAATTCATAATTCATAATTGGCTGGCGCGAGGAGAATTCATAATTCATAATTCACAATTCATAATTCATAATTGGTTCGCGCGAGGGTAATTCATAACTAAATGAATGCCGTACTTGATTTCTATAGATTCCTACGGTTTTTAGGTTAAAATCCCGCGTTTCTTGTTGGGCGGCACGTGTCGCCTTTATTGCTGCCACGTGCCAGCCTTATTGCTACCACGTGGCAACCTTATTGCTACCACGTGGCAACCTTATTGCTACCACGTGGCAGCAATCATTATTATTGCGATATTGCCTCGTCTTTATGGCATGAAAGACGGACCGGTTGGTGGGGACGAAGCCAAAAGTGGATAGAATCGAAAGACATTCTGCCGTTCATGAGAAGGCGAATGGCAAAACACAAAAAGTCATGCTTAGCCAGCAATAGGGGCCGGCCAGATATTTTGGTGCCTTAGATTATAGACATTTTGGGGAATAGCACGACGTATACGCAAATGGTCGACGGGTGCAGCATGCTCGTGGCTATAAAAATATTACAGAAAACTTGCTGTTACAAGAAATTATTGCTATATTTGCAATAGAAAAAATTAGATAAATAATATATCAATTATTTGACGATTTCAATCGTCTTTGCTTTGGTTAGTGAACCATTGAAACATTCATAACAAGTTAAATGAAATATGAATTTTCCTCTATTGTGAAATAGAGGGGGATTGTGAAAAGCGTACTTGCGTGAGCAAGTGCGCTTTTTATTTCTGTCTTCTGTATTCGGTTGGCGTCATACCAACATGGAATTTAAAATATTTTGCCATGAAACTTTGGTTGTTGAAATGCAGTTCGTTGGTAATCTCCTTCACGCTGAGATTACTGTTTTTCAGCATCAGCCGCATTTCCTTCACCACATACATGTCGATCCATTCGTTAGGCGTGCACCCGCTCACTTCCTTCACCATTTCGAAAAGATATTTTGGCGAGATATTCATCTCCTTGCTGTACCAGCTCACGTGGCGTTCCTCGCGGAAATGGGTCGTGAGAAGCTGAATAAAGTTGAAGAAAATCGTCTCAGCGCGGGTGTGGCTCTGTGTGGGCTCTTGCTGCTTTTGAATGCGGAAGATGGCGTTGCCCAGGTCGTAGACCATCGTCGTGAAAAGCGACTGCACGACGGACGTGCGGAACATGTGGTCCTTTTCGCCTATTTTCTCTTTGATGCGCTCATGATAGTCCTTGAAGGTATCGGCCTCAGTGTCCAGCAGATGCGATACGGGATGCATGCGAGCGAACATGAAAATGGAAGCCAGTTCGTGGACATTGCGGATGATTTCGGTGAAGAACTCCTGACTGATGACCATTCCCACGCCCTTGAAATCCGGGCTGACGTGCATGTCGGTGATGATTTGTTCACGACTGATGATGCTGAAGTCGTTGGGACCGGTCACATAGTCCTTCGTGTCGCAGGTGTATGTCGCTGATCCGGCCACGCACAGCCATAGCAGGTGGCAATCGTCGAACTGCGTCTGTGGAGGCATTTGGTTTATGTGCAGGTCGTCGATGGTGGAAATCTGACCATTGATAGTCGTGCCAGCGTTCCATTGCTGTATGGTGTCAAGAGTGATGGTGGTAAGATTGGGAATCTTGCTCATTAATAAATAGCCTTTCTAATGTGACGGATGTTATCTTGTGTACAACAACGAGGGCTCAGCGTCCAGGGTGGTTAGGATTGTGACAGGACGCCTTACCTTTGCTTGTCGCTGCAAAGATAATGATTTTTCCTTGAAAACAAATTCTTCGCTGGGCAAAATTTTGACTGTTAAATATTTATGATAAGTTCGCGAGCCATTCATGGATTCTCGTGTGGATAAGAAACGCGGAATGTTCATGTAAACAAGAAAGCTTTATGGATTATTTTTTTTAACATGAATGCTCATGAATGTCTCATTTAGCAGAATGAAATTAATGAAACATTTGTGATTCATTTAAGGATATTCGTGTAAAAGAACCAGCAAGCGTCTATTCTGCAACACCGATGGCTTGAAAAAACTGGATCCACTCACGGTCGTACCGCTTATCGCCCCAGCATTGGATGTGATGGAATGTGCGGGGAATGAACTTGGTGAAAGCTTGCTCATCGAGCGTGCCGTTGCAGATATAAGTGAGTGGACCGAAGTGTAGGACGTCGCCACGGCGCGGGCCACGCAGCGTGACGCGAAAGAAGCCGTAGATGGCAGGACCGAACTCGTACCATGTGCAGTGGTTGTCCTGATCAAAATAGCTGTAGTCGGCGATGAAAGCGGGTTTGTAAGGCAGGTTGTAGTCGCTGATCATTTCCATATTCTCAGGTTTGGCACCCGTGTAGGCTGAGGCTCTCGTCCATAAGGCTTGGGCGATGGTGGTTGACTTCCAACCATCGGTGCAGGCAGTTGCATCCTGCAGTTCGCCGCCGTCGCCGAGCAACCTTCGCTGTGAGGGCATCGAGAGCCACGTGTCGTCCGTTTGAAGGGCGAGGGGAGAACCATCGCTGTACTTTCCCCAAACGTTGACCGACAGCTGGCGGCCCTGCGGCATCGTGTCGCGCGGGAAGTATTCCACAGCCACCACGTTAGTGTCCTCACGCAGATAGGGCGTGATGTCGTAGCGTCTTACGGTGACTGTGGTCTTTTGGCTGACCACCGGACTATAGCGGTCTACATTGCGCTCATTGACGTATACATCCACGTAGCCTGCCGATGCCACTTCCAGATAGGCATAGTCGGGAGTCTTCTGCTCGACCGTCATCTTGCGAAACAGCACCCCCTGACCGTTCTGGGCGGTCTCACTTTTTATCCAATGCATACCGAACTCCTGGGCCGTGGCGGCGAAGGAGTAGAGAGCTAGCAAAAGAAGGATTATGGCTTTGCGCATGGTGGATTACGTAATGGTGAAAATGCCTGGATGCCGCTGAGGCTTCCTAGAGGCGACAACAAAAAGCGTCCCCAGGCATCACGAATGAGTCTGGGGACGTGGTTATGAATTTTATTTTATGCGTCGATATTGGCGTATGTCGCGTTTTGTTCAATAAACTCGCGTCGCGGCTCCACGTCGTCTCCCATCAGCATGGAGAAGACCTCGTCAGCATCGGCGGCGTTGTCGATGGTGACCTGTTTGAGCAGACGTGTCTTGGGGTTCATAGTGGTCTCCCAAAGCTGCTCGGGGTTCATCTCGCCCAAACCTTTGTAGCGCTGCGTGTGGATGTTCTTGTCCTCCACGCCGCCGGCATACTTGTCGAGGAAAGCCTGGCGCTGCTGGTCGGTGTAGCAGTATTCGCTCACCTTGTTCTTGTAGGTGCACTTGTAGAGTGGGGGAGTGGCGATGTAGAGGTGTCCCTGCTCGATGACCCGCGGCATGTAGCGATAGAAGAGCGTCATGATCAGTGTGTCGATGTGAGAGCCATCGACATCGGCATCGGTCATGATGATGATCTTGTCGTAGCGAAGCTTGTCGGTATTGGCCTCGAAGTCGTCCTCTCCGTCAACACCGAAGCGCACGCCGATGCTCTGTATGATGTTCATCACCGACTCAGCCTCGAAGACGCGGTGGCGCTGCACCTTCTCCACGTTGAGGATCTTACCGCGCAGCGGCAGGATGGCCTGGTGGAAACGGTCGCGGCCCTGCTTGGCCGAACCGCCTGCCGAGTCACCCTCGACGAGGAAGATCTCGGTCTCCTTCGGGTCCTTGAGCGAGCAGTCGGCCAGCTTACCGGGCAGACCGCCACCGCTCATCACGGTCTTGCGCTGTACGCTTTCGCGGGCTTTGCGTGCGGCGATACGTGCTGTGGCAGCCAGAATCACCTTGTTGCAGATCATCTTGGCCTCGTTGGGGTGCTCTTCCAGATAGTTGGTGAGCGCCTCGCCCACGGCCTGCTGCACGGCACCGGCCACTTCGCTGTTGCCCAGCTTTGTCTTGGTCTGTCCCTCAAACTGAGGCTCAGCCACCTTGATGCTGATGACGGCCGTGAGACCCTCGCGGAAGTCCTCGCCGGCAATTTCGATCTTTGCCTTCTCGATCTGCTTGGCTATCTGCGGATCGTTGTCGGCATAGTTCTTCAGTGTACGGGTGAGGGCGATGCGGAATCCCGTCACGTGGGTACCGCCTTCTATGGTGTTGATGTTGTTGACGTAGGAATGGAGATTCTCCGTGTAGTCGGTGTTGTACATGATGGCCACTTCGATGGGCACGCCCTGCTTCTCCGTCTTAAGATAGATCACGTCGTCGAAGAGGTGCTGGCGGTGACGGTCGATGTAGCGCACGAACTCCTTCAGTCCGTCCTTGGCGTGGAAGGTCTGCTCGCGCGTCTTTCCTGTCTCCGGGTCAGGCCGCTCGTCTATGAGCTTGATGGTGATGCCGGCATTGAGGAAGGCCAGCTCACGCATGCGGTTGGCCACGATGTCCCACTTGAACGTGGTGGTCGTGAAGATGCTGGCGTCGGGCCAGAACTGCTGGCGCGTGCCGCGCTTGTCGGTGTGGCCGACGATCTTCACGGGATAGAGGGGCTTTCCCTTTTCGTATTCCTGCTGGTAGATGTTGCCGTCGCGGTACACCTGGGATATCATGTGTGTAGAGAGCGCGTTGACGCAGCTCACGCCCACGCCGTGCAGACCGCCGCTGACCTTGTAGGAGCCCTTGTCGAACTTACCACCGGCATGCAGCACGGTCATCACCACCTCGAGGGCGCTCTTGTGGAGCTTCTTGTGCTCGTCGACGGGAATACCGCGGCCGTCGTCCTCAACGGTGCAGCTGCCGTCCTGGCCCAGCGTGACGGTGATGTTCTTGCAGTAGCCGGCCATGGCCTCATCGATAGAGTTGTCCACCGTCTCGTTGATGAGGTGATGGAGACCCTTCTCGCTGATGTCGCCAATGTACATAGCAGGGCGCTTGCGCACTGCTTCCAAACCCTCCAATACTTGGATGTTGGAGGCCGAATAGTTGTTCTCTATTTCTTGATTTTCTGCCATTTCTTTATTAATCGTCAATTAACATGCAAAGATAACAAAAAAAGCCCGAATGATGAAATTTTGCGTGTTTTTTATTACCTTTGCAAGCGCATAAATGACTAAGCTTTTCAGATATATTTTCGCCTGCGTTTTTCTCCTCTGCTCGCTGTCGTCGGCAGCCGAGGATTTTTTTGACGTGGAAGGCTACAACTGCCAGAAGAGCAAGGGTGAGTCATCGTTCTCGGCTCAGGTGGATTTTCCCGCCGTGGGGCCGGCTGCCTGCCTTATCCAGGCGCGCCAGTGGGTGTGCGAGGTGCTGGGCATCGACGCTCCGCTGCGTGTAGACGGCGCGATGTTTGCCCGGCTTTTGCAGAAGGTTGCCGAGGATTATGTCGACTCGGTGCAGGGCCGGCGCACGGTGGAGATAGAATGGGCGTTTGAGGATCCTGACTGCGTCACCTTCCTTGCCACGGTGAAAGACCGCGACAGCGTGGAGTGGACGTCGCAGGACTGCGCCACGTTCAGCAAGGCCGATGGTCACCGGCTGACGGCCGACGACATCTTCAACTGCTCGGAGAGCCAGATCAAGCAACTGATGTGGAAATACCGTGGCGACCTGCCAATGGAGGTGGGCAAGGCCGACGACCTCTATGTCGGCGATATGGGCTTCATCGACGGTTGGGTGGTTGTCATCGGCCCGGCCCACAACTATACGGGCGCTGCCTACAAGATTCGCTATCAGGAGGCTGAGCCCTACTTGAAGCATTACGCTGGAGGATATTACTAGAGGCTCTAGAATCTCTAGATTTTCTAGAAGCTCTAGAATCTCTAGAAATTCTAGATTATCTAGATTTTCTAGAAAATGCAAAAGGTCGCAATTCGTGTGAATTGCGACCTTTGTATCTTTTGTTGCTTGCTGAAGGTTAGCCGAGCTTGCTGATATGCAGGCACAGGCTTGATTTCAGGTTGGCTGCTTTGTTCTTGTGGATGATATTGGTCTTAGCCAACTTGTCAAGCATCTTCTGAACAGAGGGATAAAGCTTAACGGCCTCATCCTTGTCCTTCATACCGCGAAGCTTGCGCACTGCGTTACGCATGGTCTTTGCGTAGTACTTGTTGTGCAGCGTTCTCACCTTCGTCTGGCGAATTCTTTTAAGTGATGATTTGTGATTTGCCATCTTCTATTGTTTCTTTCTTTATTTTTTTATTATTTGTAGTCCCTAGCAGAATCGAACTGCTCTTTAGAGAATGAAAATCTCTCGTCCTAACCGATAGACGAAGGGACCATCGCATTTAATTTGCGGGTGCAAAGGTAGCTGTTTTTTTCGATACCCACAAATTTTCTTCCAAATATTTTCTTTAAACTATTGATTTTTACTATTTTTGCTAAATAATTGGTATTAGAACACATCCGTTATGAAGACTCAAGCACTTGTTTTGTCAGCATTGAGCTATGGCGACCGTCAATTAATTGTTGATCTTTTTTCCCGTGAGGCCGGTCGTCAGTCGTTCATTGTGCAGTTGGCTGCGGGCCGTAAGGGAAAGATGCGCAAGATGCTTTTTCAGCCGCTCATGTTGCTTGACGTCGACTTCACGCAGCGCCCTACGCGCACGCTGCAGCGCTTCTCCGAGGTCAGCATCTCGCGGCCGTGGCTGACGCTCTGCGCCGACCCGATAAAGATCCAGTTGGTGTTCTTCGTGGCCGAGTTGCTGCGCTATGCCACGCGCGACGAACAGCAGCCGCAGGCTCTTTTCGACTACGTTGCCGAGAGTTTGCAATGGCTGGACAAAGCCGATGACGGCTATGCCAATTTTCATTTGGTATTTATGATACGGCTGACGCTTTTTTTAGGTTTCTTTCCGAATATCGAGACTTATCATGACGGGAGCTGCTTTGATCTTCGAAGCGGCTGCTTCTCGATGGAGATCCCGGCACACGCCGACTTTATCCGCGGTGATGAGGCGGAACAGATGATCAATCTCATGCGGCTCAATTATTCTACCATGCATCTGTTTCGTATGACGCGCCAGCAGCGCAGCCGTTGCGTGGATGTCATACTCGAATACTACAGCCTGCATATCCCCGACTTCCCGAAGATGAAGACGCTCGAAGTGCTGAGGGAGGCGCAGTGAAGTCCGGCTGGCGGACAGCCCCCTAGAAACAGCAAGGGAGTTGATTGTCGTCAACTCCCAATGCCTATTGCTAAGCTTTACTTTTTCTCTTTGTATATCACCTGATTGGCTCCACTGGTGAGGTGGAGGGCTTCGGGATGCTCCTTGACGAAACTCTCGATGTGGCGGATGCGCTTCTCCTCGAAGATCTCGTCGACGGCAATCAGGATACCAGTCTCCTCAACGTCGCCGAAACCATAGTTGATGGCTGTGCCGAAGAGCTTCATTGTGGGGCTCAGGTTCATGTAGGCGTTGACGAGTGGCGGAATGTTGTAGCCCAGCTTGCGTATCTCGTGGTTGAGGATGCGGTAGTCGGCCTTGAAGTCATCCTTGCAGAATATCTTGGCCAGTTCATCCTCTGGGGTCTCTATCTTCAGAGGCTTGATGGGGATGATGAGGTGCTCCTTGTCGTCGAAGTGTTTTTTCAGAAAGTAGAGTATCATGTCGCGTCCGCGGCGGATGTAGCTGGGGTACATGGTCATCTTGCCGAAGAAGTATTTGCAGTCGGGATTGATCACCGTCAGAGCCCCCAGTCCGTCCCACAGGTTGTCGAGGGCGAAAATGGATTTGGTGTTCTGGCGTACGTTCTGATAGTCGAGGCTGACGAATGAACGTCCCAATTCCACGGTGTAGGGCGCATATTCCTTCATGAATTTCTCGGAGAAGTGGAACATGTGGCTTGTGGCCAGATGAGGCTGGCCGTCGGGCTGAATCTTCCAGTCCTTTCCGAAGAGGTAGCGGTAGCCGCCGATGATCTCGTCGCTCTCGGGATTCCAGACGATGAGTTGCTTGCAACCGTTGTCCATGGTGTCGAACTCGTCGATGTCCATGCTCTTGCCGGTACCGCCGCCCGCAGTGCGGAAGGCTTCCTCGCGTAGCCGTCCGATTTCTTTCATCACGTTAGGGGCGTTTTGGGCCGTGACCACGTAGATCTCGTTATGACTCTTGTTGGTCATTCTCAATTGCCGTTCGGGTGTCAGTTCCGCCTTGAGCAGTTTCCGGTCTATTGGCTGGATGATTTCTTCTTCCATTGTCTTATAATTCATAAACCTTATCTTCTACAATTTTTGCCCATTCCTGCGGGGTATGGCTCTTGTCGAAAGTCTGCCAGGGAATAGGTTTTCCGAAGGCCACGCGGAACTCCTTGTGCACGTTTTTGTACATCTCGTCCACGAGGAAGAGCATGGCCACGTTGAACTTCAAGTGAAGGGCCTTGCAGATATTGGCAATGCGATAGAACTTGTCGCTGTTGCAGCCGCCGAAGTGTATGGGCACCACGTCGCGCTTGTATTCTACGCTCTTCGAGATGAAGGTTTTCTTCCAGGGCAGGTCGTGAATCTTACCGTTGATTTTGCGGGAGCAGAGTCCTGCCGGGAACATGAGGATGTGGTTGTCGCTCTGGAATCCTGCCTCCACCATGCGCGGGAAGTCGCGGCTCTGCTTGCCCGTCTTGTTGATGGGAATGCACACCGGAGCAAGTCCGGGCAGGTTCATGAGCAGGTCGTTGACCAGATAGCGGAAGCGCCCGTCGTAGTGGCGGCCGATGATGGAGCCCAGGGCAACGCCGTCGGCGCCACCGAGGGGATGGTTGGAGACGAAGGTGTAGAGCTTGCCGTCGTCGTGCTTGGGCAGGTTCTCTTCGCCAACGAGGTCGAGCGTCATGTCGAGATAGCGCACGCACTCCTCGAGCCATGGTGTGCCCTTCAAGTTGCGTGAGCGCCAAAGAAACCGGTTCACCTCGTCCTCATGGATGGTCTTCCGCAGCCAGTTGATGACGAATTCGGGCACATACTTTGCCTTATCGCCCATCTTTCCAGAGATGATTTTATCTAAGTCGATTGTTTTCTCTATAATCTCTTCGTTCATAAAATCCTCATAACACAATGCAAAAGTAACATATTCTTTTCACAAACGAACGATTTTAGGTGAAAAAGTTACTAGTTGTGTTGAATTTTATCTGAATTTGCAATAATGTTAGGCAATGACAACAATATAATTCATAATTCACAATTCATAATTCATAATTAGGCTGGCGCGGCGCCCTTGTAATTAATTCATAATTCACAATTCATAATTCATAATCAGGCTTGCGCGGCCCCCTTGTAATCTTACGAATCATGTTCTGAAAGACCAGCAGCCCCCCCCCTAACCCCTCCCTACAGTGGGAGGGGAACGCAAACCCACCGACGCCGCCGAATGGTAGGAGGGTCGTCATTCCTGACGACCAAGAAAGTACTACGATAGCATATCGTTTGTAAATCATTCGGCGGCAGGAATGCCGCCGCTCCTACGTCGAAGCTACAGTCATTCCAGTGGGTTAATGTCTCGTGACATTTGTCACGAATCAACGTGACAGTTGTCACGCACGAACGCGACAATTGTCACGCACGAACGTGACATTTGTCACGCACGAACGTGACATTTGTCACCAACAAACGTGACAGCTGTCACGCATCATCTTTCCTCGATGGTTGATCTTTTTTGTGATGGTCTTCAATGGCTGATCTCTCGTGACGGTCGTCACTAATCAACGTGACGGTCGTCACCGACGTGCGTGACGGTCGTCACTAATCAACGTGACGGTCGTCACCGACGTGCGTGACGGTCGTCACGCATCATCCGCCTTCGATGACCCGTTGAGGACTTGACTATACTAATGTTAATTTTTATCGATGATTCAATTTTTGTGGGGAAAAGTGGGGGAATGTGGTGGAAAATATGTAACTTTGGACCTGAATTTTCTATTAATAGGTATAGATGCGGTTTTTAGGTACCATAGAAGCGAAGACCGACCAGAAAGGGCGGTCGTTTCTTCCTGCCGCGTTTCGCAAGCAATTGCAGGCGTCGGGCGAGGAGAATATGATCTTGCGGAAGGATGTCTTCCAGCCGTGTCTGGTACTCTATCCTGAAAGTGTCTGGAACGCGCAGATGGATGAATTGCGCAGCCGTCTCTCCCGTTGGGACAAGCGGCAGCAAGCCATCTTCCGCATGTTTGTCAGCGACGTTGAGCCCGTCAGCCTCGACGGCAATGGACGTTTCCTCATTCCCAAGCGCTACATCAAGTTGGCCCAGATCGGCCAGACCGTGCGCTTCATCGGCATGGGCGACACCATAGAGATCTGGGGCGACGCACAGGACAACTCCGGCATGAGTGCCGAAGAGTTCGGACAGGCTCTTGAGGAGATTATGAATAGGGAAGATAAATGATGGCTGTATGCGCCGCCGCTACCAACGGCTTGGCGCCAAAAGATCAATCTACGAGTGGACGAGAATAAAGTGACAACGGCTGCAGGCTACCATGTGCCAGTGCTATTGAAACAGAGCGTCGACGGACTGAACATCAGGCCCGGCGGCGTTTATGTCGACGTGACCTTTGGTGGCGGCGGACATAGCCGCGAGATACTGAGCCGGCTCGATGCCGAGGGACACCTCTATGGCTTCGACCAGGACCTCGACGTGGTGAAGCAGCTCGACAATGAGCCTTTCAACCAGAGCAACTTCACCTTCGTGAGGAGCAATTTCCGCTATCTGAAGAACTGGATGCGCTATTACGGCGTTGACCATATCGACGGACTGCTGGCCGATCTCGGCGTGTCGTCGCATCATTTCGACGACGAGTCGCGCGGATTCTCGTTCCGCTTCGACTCGCCCCTCGACATGCGCATGAACGCAAAGGCCGAGCTGACGGCGGCCGACGTGGTCAACGGCTACGACGAGAAGCAGCTTGCCGACGTGTTCTACCTTTATGGCGAACTGAAAAATTCCCGCCGGCTGGCAGCGGCCATCGTCAAGGCCCGCAAGACGCAGACGGTCAGCACTACCGGTCAGCTGCTCGACGTCGTGGAGCCCCTCTTCCACCGCGAGCGCGAGAAGAAGGATATGGCCAAGGTGTTCCAGGCCCTGCGCATTGAGGTCAACCACGAGATGAGCGCCCTGGCCGAGATGCTCGCGGCCGCAACAGAGCTGCTGGGGCAGGGCGGACGGCTGTCGGTCATCACTTACCACTCGCTCGAAGACCGTATGGTGAAAAACGTGATCAGGGCTGGCAACGTGAGCGGCAGCATAGAGAAGGACTTCTACGGCAGCATACAGTCGCCCCTGAAGGCCGTCAACAATAAGCCCATCGTGCCCGACGAGGACGAGTTGCAGCGCAATCCCCGCAGCCGGAGCGCGAAACTGAGAATAGCAGAGAAAGCATAACGATGAAAGAAGATAAGGACAAGCAGAAGGAAAACCAAGCCCAGCAGCCCGCCGTCGACGCCATTCTAAGTCAGACCAATATCGACGGACAGACTGTCGTGGCCGAACATCATGTGGCAGGCAAGGCCGAGGAAGGCAACGGCAAAGACAAGGACAAGGCGAAGAAAGCCGAGTCGCAGGCCGAACGTGACGCCGAGGACCTGAGGGTGTTCAAAAAGGTGATCAAGGCCCAGGCACACGAGGGCGACGGTCAGGCCCCGCAGACGCTCACGCTTAGGAAGATCCTGGGTGGCGACATCCTCAACACCAACTTCATGCGCAACCAGATTGGCGTGTTGCTGCTCATCACCTTCTTCCTCATCATCTTCATTGCCAACCGCTATAGCGTGCAGCAGGACCTCATCAAGATCGACAAGCTGCACAAGGAGCTACAGGACGTGAAGTACAAGGCGCTCTCGTCGAGCTCCGAGCTCACCGAGAAGTCACGCGAGAGCAACGTCCTCGACCAGCTCAAAAACAACAAGGACAGCGTGCTGAAGATACCCAGTCAGCCCCCTTACATTATCGTAGTACCCGATGAATAAGTTCAACAATAAGAAAATCATCCCCCGCTACAGCATCTATGCCTGGCTCTTGACGCTGGCATGCGTGGCTGTGATAGCGAAGGCACTCTATATCATGACGGCGCGTCATGACTTCTGGATGGCCGTGGCCGAACGGCAGAAGCGCGACAGCATGTTCGTCAAGCCCACCCGCGGCAACATCCTGAGCTGTGACGGTGAGCTCATGGCCTCGTCGCTGCCCGAGTTCAAGCTTTATATGGACTTCCGGGCCCTCCACGACAGCAAGAACGACTCGCTCTGGATGGCGAAGCGCGACAGCGTGTGCATGATGCTCAACCGCATCTTCCCCGAGAAGAGCAAGCAGCAGTTCATGACCGACCTGGAGCGCGGCCGCCACAAGCTGGCCCGCCACTGGCCCATCTGGGACAAGCGCGTCAACTATAACGTCTACACCGAAGTGAAGGAGCTGCCCGTGTTTCGCATGAATCCCAACCAGTGCGGTTTCCACGTAGAGGAGTTCAATGCCCGTCAGCGCCCCTATGGCTCGCTGGCCGGACGTACGGTGGGCGAGATGTTCGGCGCCAAAGACACCGCCCGCTGCGGTCTTGAGCTGAGCTACGACTCCATCCTGCGCGGCACCAACGGCATCACCCACCGGCGCAAGGTGCTCAACAAGTTCCTGAGCATCATGGACACGCCGCCCATCGACGGTGCCGACATCGTGACCACCATCGACGTGGGCATACAGGACCTGGCCGAGCGGTCGGTGATCAAGGAGTTGAAAGAAATCAATGCAGATGTCGGCGTGGCCATTGTCATGGAGGTGGCAACGGGCGACGTGAAGGCCATCGTGAACATGGAGAAATGCGTCGACGGCGAATACCGCGAGATCAAGAACCATGCCGTGAGCGACCTGCTCGAACCTGGCTCCGTATTCAAGCCCGCCAGCATCCTCGTGGCCCTTGACGACGGCGTCTGCGACACGACGATGATGGTAGAGACCGGCAATGGCGTCTGGGATATGTACGGCCGCAAGATGAAGGACCACAACTGGACCCACGGCGGCTACGGACTGATCTCGCTGCCCCGCACGCTGGAGGTGAGCTCCAACGTCGGCGTGAGCCGCATCATCGACCAGTTCTACCACAACGATCCAGAAAAGTTCGTGCGCGGCATCTACCGCCTCGGACTTGCCGACAACCTCCATATCCCCCTCGTCGGTTCCACGCCTGCGCATATCCGCATGCCGAAGAAGAACGGCCGCGGACAGTATATCAACTGGAGCAAGACCTCGCTGCCCTGGATGAGCATTGGCTATGAGACCCAGGTGCCGCCCATCTCGACGCTGACCTTCTACAACGCCATCGCCAACGGCGGCAAGATGATGAGGCCTCGATTCGTGAAGAGTGTCGTCAAGAACGGCGAGACCGTGATGGAGTTCCCGCCCGTGGTGCAGCGCGAGCAGATAGCCAAGCCCGCCACCATCAAGACCATGCAGACGATTCTGACCCACGTGGTGAGTCAGGGACTGGGCCGCAAGGCCGGCAGCCAGTCGTTCCTCGTGGCCGGAAAGACCGGTACAGCCCAGATCAGTCAGGGACGTGGCGGTTACCATTCGGGCGTGACCCACTATCTGGTGTCGTTTGCCGGATTCTTCCCCGCCGACAAGCCCCTCTACAGCTGCATCGTCTGCATTCAGAAGCGCGGACTGCCCGCATCGGGTGGCGGCATGAGCGGACCCGTGTTCAAGGAGATTGCCGAAGGCATCATGGCCAAGTATATCAAACTCGACGTGGCCGACGCCCGCGACTCAGCCTCGGTGTTCGTGCCCGACGTGAAGAACGGCAACCTTACGGCCGCCGACTTCGTGCTCAATGCCCTCGGCTTCAAGCCCGTTCTGAACTTCAACTTTGACGCGCAGGGCAATCCCGTGTGGGGCGTAGCCAAGGACGAGAACAACAGCCGCGTGATGCTCAACCGTACGCCCCTCTACCGCTACAATCAGATTCCCGACGTCATCGGCATGGGTGCGCGCGATGCCGTGTATCTCGTGGAGAGCCGTGGCGTGAAGGTGAAGATGGAAGGCCGCGGAAAGGTGGTGGAGCAGAGTCTGCCGCCCGGCCACATCATCGGTAAGGGCGAGGTGATCAGGCTGAAGCTGGAATAGCCGGTCGGCCGCGGAAAAGAATATTTCAGGCGGCTGTCGGACACCGGACTAAGAAAAAATATATGGTGCAATCATTTGCATTGTGTGTTAGGATTGATTAACTTTGCACTCGCAAATCAGACATCTATATATATAATGTAAGGTACGCGCACGAAGGGTGTGCATCAGTAACAGAAAAATATTTAAGAAAACAGAAATATGAGACTGAACGAATTGCTCAAGAACGTCAAGCCCCTCGCCTTTATCGGCGCCGACGACATTGACATCAGTGGCGTGAACATTGATTCGCGTAAGATTAAGGACGGTCATCTTTTCGTTGCCATGAAGGGAACCCAAGTGGATGGTCACAAGTTTATCGGAAAGGCCATCGAGCAGGGCGCTAAAGCCGTGCTGCTGGAGGATATGCCCGAGGAGAAGGTGGATGGCGTCACCTACGTGCAGGTGGCTTCCACCGAGGACGCCGTGGGCCCTGTGGCAACGCTGTTCTATGGCGATCCCTCCCGTCGGCTGAAGCTGGTGGGCGTTACGGGTACAAACGGCAAGACCACTATCGCTACCTTATTATATAATATGTTCCGCAAGATGGGCCACAAGTGCGGACTGCTCTCTACGGTCTGCAACTATATCGACGGTGAGGCCATTCCCGCCGACCACACTACGCCCGACCCAATAGAGCTGAACGAGCTGCTGGGCCGCATGGCCGATGAGGGCTGCGAGTATGCCTTCATGGAGTGCTCAAGCCATGCCATCCACCAGAAGCGCATCGGCGGACTGAAGTTCGCTGGCGGTATCTTCACCAACCTCACCCGCGACCATCTGGACTATCACAAGACGTTCGAGAACTATCGCAACGCCAAGAAGATGTTCTTCGACGGTCTGCCCAAGGACGCCTTCGCCATCACCAATGCCGACGACAAGAACGGCATGATCATGGTGCAGAACACGAAGGCCACGGTGAAAACCTATTCCATCGAGCGCGATGCCGACTTCAAGGGCCGCATCATCGAGATGCACTTCGAGGGAATGTATCTCGACATCGACGGTCATGAGGTGGGTGTGCGCTTCATCGGCAAGTTCAACGTGAGCAACCTGCTCGCTGTCTATGGTGCCGCCCGCATGCTGGGCAAGGCGCCCGAGGATATTCTCGTTGTGCTCAGTACGCTCCACAGCGTCAACGGTCGTCTGGAACCTATCCATTCGCCCGAAGGCTTCACGGCCGTCGTCGACTACGCCCATACGCCCGACGCTCTGGCCAATGTGCTCAGTGCCATCCACGAGGTGCTCAACGGCAAGGGACACGTCATCACCGTGTGCGGAGCCGGTGGCAACCGCGACCACGGCAAGCGTCCGCTCATGGCTCAGGAGGCCGTCAGGCAGAGCGACAAGGTAATCATCACGAGCGATAACCCCCGCTTCGAGGATCCGCAGGCCATCATCAACGATATGCTCGCCGGTCTCAACAAGGAACAGATGCGCAAGGTGGTGAGCATCGTCGACCGCAAGGAAGCCATCCGTACGGCATGCATGATGGCGCAGAAGGGCGACGTGGTGCTCGTGGCCGGTAAGGGTCATGAGGACTATCAGGAAATTAAGGGTGTGAAGCACCACTTCGACGACCATGAGGTCATTAAGCAAATATTCGGCATAAAATAGTAAGCTATGTTATATTATCTCTTCAGATTCTTGGAGCAGTATGGCATCAGCGGTTCCCACATGTGGGGCTACATCTCCTTCCGTGCACTGCTGGCGCTCATCCTGAGTCTGACCATATCGGCATGGTTTGGTGAGCACTTCATCAAGTACCTCAAGAGCAAGCAGATCACCGAGACCCAGCGCGACGCCAAGATCGATCCGTTCGGCGTGAAGAAGATTGGCGTGCCATCGATGGGCGGTGTCATCATCATCGTGGCCATCCTGATTCCCGTGCTGCTGCTGGGCCGTCTGCGCAATATCTATCTCATCCTGATGATCATCACCACCGTGTGGCTGGGTGTGCTTGGCGGCATGGACGACTTCATCAAGATCTTCAAGCGCGACAAGGAAGGCCTGAAGGGCAAATACAAGATTGTGGGTCAGGTGGGCATCGGACTCATCGTGGGTCTGGTGCTGTGGGCCTCGCCCGATGCCAAGATCAACGAGAACCTCGCCATAGAGCGCCAAAACGGACAGGAGGTGGTGGTGAAGCACCGCAGCGAGGCCCGCAAGTCGCTCAAGACGACGATACCTTTCGTGAAAGGACATAACCTGGACTACAGCCGCATCATGAGTTTCTGTGGCAAGTATAAGAACGCCGCCGGCTGGATTCTCTTTGTGATCATGACCATTTTCGTGGTGACCGCCGTCAGCAATGGCGCCAACCTCAACGACGGTATGGACGGCATGTGTGCGGGCAACTCCGCCATCATAGGCGTGGCCCTGGGCATATTGGCCTACGTGAGCTCGCACATCAACTTTGCCGCCTACTTGAACATCATGTATATACCCGGGTCGCAGGAGCTGGTGGTGTTCTTCTGTGCCTTTGTGGGAGCCCTCATCGGTTTCCTCTGGTACAATGCCTATCCGGCTCAGGTGTTCATGGGCGATACCGGTTCGCTCACGATTGGCGGCATCATTGGCGTGGGAGCCATCATCATCCACAAGGAATTGCTCCTGCCCATCCTCTGCGGCATCTTCTTCGTGGAGAGCCTGAGTGTGATCATGCAGGTGTGGTATTACAAGCTCGGCAAGCGCAAGGGCGTGAAGCAGCGCATCTTCAAGCGCACGCCTATCCACGACAACTTCCGTGTGACCGACGACCAGCTCGATCCTGAGTGCAAGTATCTCATCACGACTCCTCACAGTCCAAAGCATGAGAGCAAGATCACCATCCGCTTCTGGATCATCACCATCCTCCTCGCCGCCCTCACTATCATCACGCTGAAAATAAGATAAGGATTGAAAGGGCTAGATAATCTAGAAGCTCTAGATAATCTAGATTCTTTAGAAAATCTAGAATCTCTAGCCCCCTAAAAAATAAAAATCGAAATGAAAAGAATTGTTGTTTTGGGAGCCGGAGAGAGCGGTGCCGGAGCCGCCGTTCTGGCAAAGAAAGAAGGTTTTGACGTTTTTGTCTCCGACACTTCCCTCATCAAGGATAAATATAAAACCCTTCTCAACGACCACGGAATAGAGTGGGAGGAGGGCCACCACAGCGAGGAGAAAATCCTCAATGCCGACGAGGTGATCAAGAGTCCGGGCATTCCCAAGGAAGCACCGATGATTCAGAAACTGATGAAGCAGGGCACGCACATCATCAGCGAGATTGAATTCGCTGGCCGCTACACCCACTCCAAGATGATCTGCATCACCGGCAGCAACGGCAAGACCACCACTACCTCGCTCATCTATCATATCTTTAAGAGCGCAGGCTATGATGTAGGTCTGGCCGGCAACATCGGCCGCAGTCTCGCCTTGCAGGTGGCTGAGCAGCCGCATGACTACTATGTGATAGAGCTGAGCTCATTCCAGCTCGACAATATGTACGACTTCCGTGCCAACATCGCCATCCTGCTCAATATCACCCCCGACCATCTCGACCGCTACGACTTCAAGTTTGAGAACTATGCCGATGCCAAGATGCGCATCACGCAGAATCAGACGCCCGAGGATGCCTTCATCTATTGGAACGATGATCCCGTGACCAAGAAGGAACTGGAAAAATTCGAGATCAATGCCAAGCGCTGTCCGTTCTCTGAAGAGAAGGAGAATGGCTCCATTGCCTATGTCGAGGATGGTCAGTACAAGCTGGAGTATCCTGCGCCGTTCAGCATGCCGCAGGAGGAGCTCTCGCTCTCCGGCAAGCACAACCTCTACGACTCGCTGGCCGCAGGTCTGGCCGCCAACATTGCCGGCATCAGTCAGGACGTGATTCGCAAGAGTCTGAGCGACTTCCCCGGTGTGGAACACCGTCAGGAGAAGGTCTGCACCGTGCGTGGCGTGCTCTATGTCAACGACTCCAAGGCCACTAACGTGGATGCCTGCTGGTATGCGCTCGAGAGTATGAAAACGCCCGTGGTGCTCATTCTCGGTGGTAAGGACAAAGGCAACGACTACACCGAGATCAAGGATATGGTGAAGCAGAAGTGCCGCGGCCTCGTATATCTCGGTGCCGACAACAAGAAGCTTCACGACTTCTTCGACCCCATGGGTATTCCCGTTCGCGATACGCACAACATGAAAGACTGCGTGAACGCTTGTGCTGAGCTTGCTCAGCCCGGCGACACCGTGCTGCTGAGTCCTTGCTGCGCCAGCTTCGACTTGTTCCACAACATGGAAGAGCGTGGCGAGCAGTTTAAGGAGTGCGTGAGAAATCTCTGATAATACGAATGTTCAAGAAGGTAGGTAACATATTCAAGGGCGACAAGGTAATCTGGATGGTATTCCTCTTCCTGAGCCTTATCAGTGTGGTGGAGGTGTTCAGCGCCTCCTCCGAGCTGACCTATAAGGGTGGCAGCTATTGGGCACCTGTATTGAAGCATGTGGGAGTGCTCTTGGTGGGACTGGGCGGCATCATCGTCACCAGTCACGTCCATTGCAAGTACTTCCGCATCCTCACGCTCCTGCTCTTGGCCGTCTCGATTATCTCGCTGCTGGCCGTGCTCTTCGTCGGTCAGTCCACTAACGGAGCCCAACGCTGGATATCCGTCCTCGGTCTGCAGTTCCAGCCCTCAGAGATCGCCAAAGGCAGCATGGTGCTGGCGACGGCTCAGATTCTGAGTGCCACGCAGACCGACAAGGGCGCCGATGACCACGCGTTCAAATACATCTGCGTGGTGGGCGTCGTGGTGATAGGACTCATCTTCTTCGAGAACCTGTCTACGGCAGCGCTGCTGTCGGTCGTCATCTTCATGATGATGGACATTGGCCGCGTCTCGTGGAAATACCTGCGCGTGCTGGCCGGTGGAACCATCACCGTGGTCGTCATCGCGCTGAGCGCTGTGATGCTCATTGGTAAGGACGAGAGTCAGATGCCCAATCCTGACAAGCAACTCACCGAGGTAATGGCGCAGAAACAAGAGGAAAAGGGCGTCGTGGAGAAAATCTTCCACCGTGCGTCGACCTGGAAAACCCGAATCATCAAGCAGGTGGAGGGCTTCAAGGGATCGCCGCAGGATGTTGACTTGGACAAGGACGCACAGCGCGCCCATGCCAACATCGCCATAGCCTCGTCCAATATCATCGGTAAGGGACCGGGCAACAGTGTGGAGCGCGATTTCCTGTCGCAGGCTTTCTCCGACTTCATCTATGCCATCATCATAGAGGAGATGGGAATCTTCGGCGCCATATTCGTCGCCTTGCTCTACATCATCCTCCTCTTCCGAACCCGCTACATCGCCAACCGCTGCGAAAACTGCTTCCCGGCCTTCCTATCAATGGGACTGGCCCTGCTGCTTGCCACGCAGGCCGTGATGAACATGTGGGTGGCCGTGGGTCTGGCACCGGTCACGGGTCAGCCGCTGCCCCTCGTGAGCAAAGGCGGTACGTCGACGATCATCAACTGCCTCTATATCGGTGTGATATTGAGCGTCAGCCGTACGGCAAAGCGCCGCAACCGCGTGCAGAGTGGAGCCCAAACAGTCGCTTCGACGGCTGATGTCCGCTGAGTATAATTTTAGTCTGAGTTCGAAAAACGTACAGAAGAAAATAAAAGTAGTGAAAAAACAGCCAAAAAAGAAAGATTTTCATTACTTTTGCAATTGGCGCGTCATCGCCCATAGCCCCTTGAGGGCAAAGAGAACGTAAAAGAAGAAAACAAGAGCCGCACACGAAGGCTCAGAAAGATAAAAAGTCATGGACAACGAATTAAGAATCATCATCAGTGGCGGCGGTACGGGAGGACACATCTTCCCGGCTATCTCTATCGCCAATGCAATCAAGGCCAAGCGTCCCGATGCGAAGATACTCTTCGTGGGAGCTTTGGGAAAGATGGAGATGCAAAGAGTGCCGGCAGCTGGATATGAAATCAAAGGACTACCGATTTGCGGCTTCGACAGGAAACACCTTTTGAAGAATGTCGTCGTGCTGTTCAAGATATGGAAGAGCGAACGCATGGCCAAGCGCATCATCAAGGACTTCAAGCCCATGGCTGCTGTGGGAGTGGGCGGCTTCGCCAGCGGTCCTACGCTCAACATGTGTGCGGCCAAAGGCATTCCGTGCCTCATTCAGGAGCAGAACTCCTATGCGGGAGTGACCAACAAGCTCCTGGCCAAGAAGGCCGCAAAGATCTGCGTGGCCTACGACAACATGGAGCGCTTCTTCCCGAAAGACAAGATTGTGATGACGGGTAATCCCGTGCGCCAGAACGTGCTCAACGTGAAGCTGACGCCGCAGGAGGCCCGCAAGCAGTTCGGTCTTGACCCCGACAAGAAGACCATCCTCCTGGTGGGTGGTTCGCTCGGCGCCCGTACGGTCAATGAGAGCGTGCGTCAGCATTTCGATATGGTGAAGGCCAACCCCGACGTTCAGTTTATCTGGCAGACGGGCAAGTACTACAACGAGGAGATGAAGAAGGCCCTGAGCGACTACGGCCCGCTGCCCAACCTGAAGCAGATGGACTTCATCGCCGATATGGGCACCGCCTATAAGGCTGCCGACCTCGTCATCAGCCGTGCCGGTGCAAGCTCCATCAGTGAGTTCTGCCTTATCGGCAAGCCTGTGATCCTCGTACCGAGTCCCAATGTGGCCGAAGACCATCAGACGAAGAACGCCATGGCGCTCGTGAACAAGAACGCCGCCGTCTACGTGAAGGACAGTGAGGCAGCCGACGTGCTGCTCAAGCAGGCCCTCGCCATCGTACACGACGACAAGCAACTGGCTTCGCTCTCGCAGAACATCGCCAAACTGGGACTCAAAGATAGCGCCGACGTCATCGCCGACGAAGTTATAAAATTAGCACAACATGGAACTGAAAGATATTAAAGCCGTTTATTTCATCGGCGCCGGTGGCATTGGCATGAGTGCCATCGCCCGCTATTTCATCAATCGTGGACTTGTGGTGGCAGGCTACGACAAGACTCCTTCTGCTCTTACCAGCCAGTTGGAGAAGGAAGGTATGCTCATCCACTACGAGGAGAACGTGGACGAGATCCCCCACGCCTGCCGCGACCCGAAGTCGTGTCTCGTGGTTTACACCCCCGCCATTCCTGCTGAGCACAAGGAACTCTGCTACTTCCGCGAGCGCAACTTCACCATAGAGAAGCGGGCACAGGTGCTGGGCACCTTGACGCGTACCCACAAGGGCCTGTGCTTTGCTGGCACTCACGGCAAGACCACCACTTCCACCATGTGCGCCCACATCATGCATCAGAGTCATCTCGACTGCAATGCCTTCCTGGGCGGTATCTCGAAGAACTACGGAACCAATTATATCCTGTCCAACCAGAGCGACTTCGTGGTCATTGAGGCCGATGAGTTCGACCGCTCTTTCCATTGGTTGCGTCCCTGGATGACGGTCATCACCGCCACCGACCCCGACCATTTGGACATCTACGGCACGAAGGAGGCCTATCTGGAGAGCTTCCGCCACTACACCGAGCTCATTCAGCCGGGTGGCGCACTCATTATCCACACCGGTCTTGAGGTGAAACCCAATGTGGGCCCCGACGTGCGTACGTATACCTACAGCCGCAACGAGGGCGACTTTCATGCAGAGAACGTGAGAATCGAGAAGGGCGAAATCACCTTCGACTTCGTTTCTCCCCTCGGCAATATCGCCAATGTTCAGCTCGGCCAGCCCATTCCTATCAACGTGGAGAACGGCGTGGCCGCAATGGCTATGGCACAGCTCAACGGCTGCACGGCCGAGGAAATCAAATACGGCATGGAGACCTATCACGGCGTGGAGCGTCGCTTCGACTTCAAGATTCGCAACCAGCGCCACGTGCTGCTCTCCGACTACGGTCATCACCCCAAGGAGATCATGACCAGCGCCCGCTCTCTGCGCGAGCTCTATCCCGACAGAAAGATCACCGTCATCTTCCAGCCGCATCTCTATACCCGTACACGTGACTTCTACAAGGATTTCGCTGAGGCTCTGAGCATGTTCGACGAGGTGATTCTCACCGAGATCTATCCCGCCCGCGAGCAGCCCATACCGGGCGTGACGAGCGAGTTGATCTACGACAACCTTCGCCCCGGCATCGAGAAGCAGATGATCAAGAAGGACGACGTGCTCAATTTCGTGAAGAGCCGCGACTTCGACGTGCTCGAGATTCTCGGCGCAGGCAATCTCGACGACTACGTGCCGCAGATTGCCAAGCTCATCGAGCAGAAAGAGAAATAATAAGGTCGGTCTAAGTTCGCGAGTATTGCCATGCGATTCAATTGGAAGAAAATTCTTCTTTGCACGGTGGATGTCATTGTCGGTGGTTATCTGGTGGCGGCTGTGACGGCTTTCAACAAGCCCGACGAGAGCGCTCTGATATGCCGGAAGGTGAATATCTACATTCAGGACGAGGTCACCAACGGCTTCATCACAACCGCCGAGGTGAAAAAACGTCTGGACTCGTCGGAACTGCAGCCTATGGGCAAGCCGCTGAGCGCGGTCAACGGCCGTGAGATAGAGCAGATGCTCGAGCAGAGCGCGTTTATCAAGAAGGCCGAATGCTCCAAGACGATGGACGGGACGGTGGATATCTGGGTGACGCAGCGCATGCCCGTGGTGCGTATCAAGAGCGACAACGGACAGGACTACTATGTGGACGACAACGATTGCGTGATGCCTAACTCGCGCTACACCTCCGACCTGATCATTGCCACAGGCAACATCAGCCGCTCGTATGCCACGCGCTACGTCTCGCCTCTGGCCAAGGCCATCAACGAGAGCGACCTCTGGCGCAATCAGATAGAGCAGGTCAACATCCTGCCGGACTACTCGGTGGAGATCGTTCCGCGAGTGGGCGACCACATCGTCAATATCGGACAGCTGCCCACGTATCGCGACAAGAAATACCGCGACAAGGCCATCAAGGACTATGTCGACAGTCAGCTGGAGCGCTTGCGCAAGTTCTACGTCTACGGACTCTCCAAGGCAGGGTGGAACAAGTACTCCTATATTAACCTGGAATTCTGCAACCAGATTATTTGCACGAAAAGATCAGAAAAAAGATAAGAATAAGATATGTCTAAAGAATTTATCGTTGCCATAGAGCTGGGATCGTCTATGATAAGAGGTATCGCCGGGCACAAGAACCCCGACGGCAGTATCACTGTGCTTGCCTACGCCACTGAGAAGTCCAATCAGTGCATCCGCAAGGGTGCTGTTTACAATGTCGACAAAACCGTGCAGGCCATCAATCACGTCATCACGCAGATGGAGTCTACGCTGTCCACGCGAATCGACCGTGTCTATGTGGGCATCGGCGGCCAGTCGGTCCACAGTGTGAAGAACTCAAAGGAGAAGACCTTCCCCTTGGAGACGCGTATCAGCGACGAGATCGTCGACTCGCTGCGCGACGACAATGCCGCTACCATCTATCCCGAGATGCAGCTGCTCTATCCTGTGGCCCAGGAATTTAAGGTGGACAATCAGTACCAGGTGGACCCCGTCGGCATACAATGTCATCGCATTGAGGGCAACTTCCTCAATATTCTTTGTCGCAAGAACAACTATCGCAACTTGAACAACTGCTTTGAGCGGGCCGGTCTGCAGATTGCCGAGATGTATCTCGCCCCTGTGGCCCTGGCCGACAGCGTGCTGACCAGTACGGAGAAGCGGACGGGCTGCGCGCTCATCGACTTCGGCGCTCAGACCACCACGGTTGCCGTATACTACAAGAGCATTCTGCGCCATCTCTCAGTGGTGCCCTTGGGCAGTGAAAACATCACCCTGGATCTTGAGAGCTATCCCATGGAGCGCGAGGAGGCTGAGAGCCTGAAACTCAAGTACGGCAGCGCATATACGGAAAACGAGAACGTTGACCCCACGAAGAAGTACGACATCAATCCGTCGCGCAAGATCGACAGCGTCAAGTTCCTGGAAATTGTTGAGGCCCGTGCCACGGAGATCATTGCCAACGCCATCAACCAGATCCCTACGGAGTATTCCGACAAACTCACCAGCGGCATCGTGATTACCGGCGGTGGAGCCAACATGCGCAATATGCAGCTGGCCATAGAGAAGATCAACCACAATTATAAGATACGCCAGGCAACATTCGTCAAGCAGGCCATCAAGTCGAACAAGTCGGAGCTCAACAGCCACGACGGCACGCTCAACACGCTGTTGGGACTGCTGGCCAAGGGCGATATGAACTGTGCCGGTTCTCAGATACCTACCACGATTTTCGACGACCATCTCCAGCCCAACGTTGCTGCCGCTGCGCAGCCTACCGACGGGAAGAGCGATGGCGACGGCAAGGTTTCCAACAAGCCGGAAGAGCATGCCGAGCCCGTGGCAGACGGCAAGGACAAGGATAAAGACAAGGAACAGAACGGAAAGGAGTCTCAGGGCAACACCCGTGCAGGAAAATTCCGCAAGGGACTGCGGAAGTTCTGGAATCGTCTGATGGAAGAAGAGAACCAAGAAGACAATCAATGAACCTATAAAGAATAATAGATATGGACGATAATAAACATCCTATAGTTGACTTTGGTGCTCCCGAAAAGGAAAACCTCATCATAAAGGTTATCGGAGTGGGTGGCGGTGGAGGCAATGCTGTTACCCACATGTATAAGGAGGGTATTCAGGACGTTTCGTTCCTGCTCTGCAATACTGATGCCCAGGCGCTCGACGCCTCACCCGTGCCCTGCCACCTCCAGTTGGGCACCGAAGGTCTTGGTGCCGGCAACCGTCCGGAGAAAGCCCGCAAGGCTGCCGAGGACAGTGCCGAAGATATCAAGGCCATGCTGAACGACGGTACGAAGATGGTATTCATAACGGCAGGTATGGGCGGCGGCACCGGTACAGGCGCCGCCCCCGTCATTGCCCGCATCAGCAAGGAGATGGGCATCCTCACCGTGGGTATCGTCACGATTCCCTTCAAGTGGGAGGGTGCCAAGAAAATCGACCAGGCCCTCGACGGCGTGGAGGAGATGGCAAAGCATGTCGACGCCCTCCTCGTGATCAACAACGAGCGTCTGCGCGACGTCTACTCCGACCTCAACGTGCTCGCAGCCTTCGGCAAGGCCGACGACACGCTCTCTGTGGCCGCCAAGAGCATTGCCGAGATCATCACCGTGCGTGGTGTGATCAACCTCGACTTCCAGGATGTGAAGACCGTGCTCAAGGATGGTGGTATCGCCATCATGTCTACGGGTTATGGCGAGGGTGAGGGCCGTGTGAAGAAGGCCATCCAGGATGCTCTCCACTCTCCGCTGCTCAACAACAACGACGTCTACAACTCCAAGCGCATCCTGCTCTCCATCGCTTTCAACAATGAGGGCGAAGGCAATCAGGGACTCCGCATGGAGGAGATGAACGACGTCAACGACTTCATGTCGCAGTTCAACGAGGGCTTCGAGATTAAGTGGGGACTCTCTGTCGACCCCGACCTTGGCGACAAGGTGAAGGTGACGTTGCTCGCCACGGGATTCGGGCTGAAGGACATCGACGGCATGAACGACCACATCAGCACCCGCGACAAGATCAACATCGACCAGAAGGCAGCCGAAGACGAGGAGCGCAAGATCAAGCGCCGCAATGGCTACTACGGCGAGGATGTGGCCAGTCCCCACTATCATCGTCCGCGCCATATCTTCATCTTCAAGCCCGAGGAGCTCGACAACGAGGATGTCATTCTCAAGGTCGACGACCTACCCACCTACCGCCGTACGAGTCAGCAGCTGCAGGAAATCAGCAAGCAGTCGAGCGTTACGGCCAGCAGCGAGACCGAGGAGAAGAAGGCTCCCGTGCAGGGAACGATTAGTTTTGTGGATTAAGCAAAGGAATTAAACAATAATAGTATTATGGCTTTATTTGAACAGATAAGCGGAGACATCCAGAAGGCCATGAAGGCCCGCGACAAGGTGCGCCTGGAGACGCTCCGCAACATCAAGAAAGTATTTCTCGAAGCCGCCACTGCCCCCGGAGCAAACGGCCAGCTGGCCGACGACAAGGCCCTGAAGATCATCCAGAAGCTCGTCAAGCAGGGCGAGGAGAGCGCTGCCACCTATCAGCAGGCCAACCGTCCCGAGCTCGCCAATGAGGAACTGGCTCAGGTGGCCGTGATGAAAGAGTATCTTCCCAAGCCGCTCTCGGCCGAGGAGATCGAGAAGGTTGTGGCCGGCATCATCTCGCAGACCGGTGCCCAGGGCATGAAAGACATGGGCCGCGTGATGGGAATGGCCAACAAGCAGATGGCCGGTAAGGCTGAAGGCAAGCAGATTGCCGACATCGTCAAGAAATTACTCAACAACTAACAGATCATTTATCCAACATTCATAACAGATCTATTTTAATCGCAAGGGCAACGACTGTGAAGTGGCTGCCCTTTTCAATAAATTAAACATAACATTTTATAAATCTTTACTAACCTCTTGTTTGTATCAAATAGGAATGATAACTTTGCAGTATCAACCAAATAACCTTATAAAAAATGAAGAGACGTATTTCCAATGCCAAAGGCTATGTTGAGGATGTGGCTGACACCATCACACGCTACATCGACAACAAGGAAAACTATCCTAACAATGCGTGCCTTATCGTGCAACCCGTGCTTTGCGAGACCGTGATCGACGACCCGCAGTACACGAAAGATTGTGATATCTACGATCTTCGCCATTTCATCAAGAAAGAGGCCAACGGTGAGGAACTTCCCGACCGCGACAGCATCGAACGCTTGGCACGCAGATATTACGCTTGACAAAAGCCTGGCCCGACCAGGACTTATCCCCCCTTTCAAAGCCTCCACTCTGTCTTTGAGGATTCTTGAAATCATGGCAAAGTGGAGGTTGTTCGCATATAGAAGTTTTCCTTTTCACCTCTATCTGTTAATCATTTGTAAATGTTTTGCAACGTTTGTGGTCAACTCAGGAAAAAACTTTATATTTGTGAATAATTAATTAAAAAAACATCCATTCGACTGAAACAAACTGTTTGCGTCCAATAACTAAGAATTGATCATGACAAAGGAAGAGAGATATAAATTCATAATGGACCAGCTGCTCAAGCGTGGTTCGGTTCTTGTGTCGGAACTTTCAGAGATGCTGGAAGTGTCGTCGGTAACGATACGCAAGGATCTGGCAGAGATGGAAAAGTCGGGAAAACTCTACCGTAGTCATGGCAAGGCTATCATCGTGAATCCCTTCACCAACAACCGCACGGTCAACGAGAAGGAGAAACTGGCACCCGAGGAGAAATACTCTATTGGCATGGAGGCCGCCAAGCTGATCACCTACAACGACTCCATCATCATCGCCTCGGGCACTACGATCCATTCTTTCGCCCAGTGCATAAAGCCCATCCAGAAGCTCACCGTCGTGTCGGCGTCGCTCAAGGCGTCGATGTATCTGGCCCAGGACAACAACATCGACATCATCCAGCTGGGCGGAATGCTGCGCCACAGCTCGCTCTCCGTTGTGGGCTCTTATGGCGAGACCTTCCTGCAGGGCTGCTCGTTCAGCAAGCTCTTCCTGGGCGTTGACGGCATCGATCCTGAATACGGCATTTCGACCACCGACCTCCGCGAGGCCCATCTCAACCAGATCATGATGAGCGCGGCGCAGAAGACCATCGTGCTGGCCGACTCGTCGAAGTTCGGCCGCCGCGGGTTTGCCAAGATTGCCAATCTTAGCGATGTGGATATGATCATCACCGACTCCAAGGTGAGCAAACAGATGATAAGTAAAATGGAGGAGCTGGGCATCGAGCTCGTTGTAGCCCAGACCGCCGGCCCCGCAATCAAAGAGTGAGACAGACGGTTCTGCCCTTCCGCAAGAAGAGAGAACAAAAAGATATGAGATTATGAACACACCAAACGAATTTGACGACATTCGCCCGTTTAACAGCGAAGAATTGCCAGCGGTTTATGAGCGGTTGCTGGCCAACCCTCAGTTCCAGGCCGTGCTGAGATTCCTCTATCCCAACATTCCGCTTGAGACCATTGCCACGCGTATGCGCAAGTGCAAGACCAACATGGAATTTCAGCTCACATTTTGCTACGGTTTTCTCAAAGACCTGCTCAAACATGCCAGCCGTGGCTGCGACATGGACATCAGCGGCATCTCCAACCGCCGCTGCTACACCTTCATGAGCAACCACCGCGACATTGTGCTCGACTCGGCACTCCTCGACATGCTGCTCGTCGATGCCAAGTTCGACACCACTTGCGAGATTGCCATCGGCGACAATCTGCTGTCGCTGCCTTGGGTGCTCGACATTGTCCGTGTGAACAAGAGTTTCATCGTGCGCCGTGGCCTGATGGCCAAGGACCGCCTGAAGTCAAGCATTGAGCTCTCGCGCTACATGCACTTCGCCATTCAGGAGAAGCACGAGAATCTGTGGATTGCCCAGCGTGAGGGCCGCGCCAAGGATTCTGACGACCGCACGCAGAAGGGCATCATCAAGATGCTCACCCTGGGTGGGGAAGGATCGTTCATCGAGCGTTTGCAGCAGCTGCATATCGTGCCGCTGTCCATCAGCTATGAGTTTGATCCCTGCGACTACCTCAAGGCGGCTGAGTTCCAGTTGCGCCGCGACAACCCTGATTGGCACAAGGGTCCGATGGACGACGTCATCAGCATGCGTACGGGTATCGCCGGATTCAAGGGACATATCCACTTCCACTGCGCGCCCTGCATCGACGACTATCTCGAGGCACTGAAGAGTTCAAAGAACAACAACAATGAGGTGATGGACGAGATCTGCAACTACATCGACCATCAGATTCACCTCTACTACCGGCTCTATCCCGGCAACTACATCGCCCTCGACGAGTTGCGTGGCACCAAGGACTTCACCGATCAGTATTCTGAACATCAGAAGGAAGTGTTCGATGCCTACCTGCACCGTCGTCTGAGCAAGATTGACATTCCCAACAAGGACGATGCCTTCCTTCGCGAGCGCCTCTTGACGATGTACGCCAATCCTGCCATCAACTACCGCAAGGCCCACGGGCTGGAATAACCCCTTACGCCCTCTTTTATAACAATATTGCGCTCCCCTCCATCCATCAGCGAGAGAGGGGAGCGATTTTTGTATAATTCATAATTCATAATTCATAATTCATAATTGGCTGCTAGTAGGAGGGCCGTCATTCCTGACGACCAAGAAAGAAGGGAGAAGACCCACCCCTAACCCCTCAAAGACCCACCCCTACCCCCTCCCTACAAAGGGAGGGGAACGCAACCCTCCTACGAGGCAGTAGGAGAGCTGTCATTCCTGACGACCAAGAAAGAAAAAGCCCTCCTTGCCCCTGACTAGATTTATTTTTTCAAGAATTTGAGAATTAGAGAATTTTCTTATACCGACCAAGAATTTGTTTAGAATTAGAGAATTTTCTTGCACCTATTGATTGCAGGGACGGCCTTGTGACCGTCCGCCTTATTCGTTTATTATTCTTTATTCCGTGTAGCGGAGCGTTAAATAACTATTGATGTTCGTAGGATGCTGTCATTCCTGACGGCCAGGAAAGAATGCCCGATTCGCATCATCAGGGAAATCATTCGGCGGCAGGAATGCCGTCGCTCCTACAAACGTCGTTTGTTATCAACGCTCCATTCACAGAATAATGGATTTCTCGCCTCGAACTTTCCTGATTTGGAAAGTTTTTCTTAACTTTGCAACAAGCAATAAGTGACGAATATGGAAAATAAGAGTTTAGGAATGATTATACGTGAGGAGCGGAAGAAGAAAGGCCTCACGCAAGCCCAACTGGGGAAACTTATTGGCCTGAAGGAGTCGCGCGTGTCAAAGATAGAACATGGTGCTCCCATAACGCCTGAAGTAGCTTCCTTTATCCTTGGAAAAATGGGGTCAGCATTGCAAATCAATGTGGTCGACAACAACAGTTATGACCCGGAATTAGGGGATTTCGTCGTATCTGTAATAGCTAATTTTGCAGATGAGAAGAAAATTTCTCTGAGTCAGGCCTACACCTACATTGTCACCTTTAAGGGAATGGACTTCCTGCGTCAGCACCAAGATATCGAGAAGACGCTTAGCAATCATGAGATTGTCAATGATGTCTCGCGCGTATGCGCAAATAATGGCGGTCGCCTAGGATATTCTGCCATGGAACGAATTAGACTTATGATTACAGATAAACTTGAGATTGAGAAACTGCTGGTCCGGCTCACAGATGTTATTGCCAAAGAGCTGCACTTGTCAACATTGGCTGCTGTAGGCGCAGTATGCATGTCAAAAGTAGCCAACAGTTTGAAAAGTGGAAATATCCCAGAAGGTACTAGCTTTGATGATTTATCAAAGCGCCTGATCAAAGAAGTTACTATGGCAGGTTGATGTCTCTAATCATATTTGTTGGCGGTGGCATATAATGTGTTCCCCATAGATAATAATCTCATGCTATTATGGATTAATGTTTCGTGACGGTCGTCACGAAACAACGTGACGATTGTCACGAACGAACGTGACGATTGTCACGAACGAACGTGACGGTTGTCACGAACCAACGTGACGATTGTCACGAACGAACGTGACGGTTGTCACGAACGAACGTGACGGTTGTCACGAACGAACGTGACGGTTGTCACGAACCAACGTGACGGTCGTCACGCGACGTCTTTTCTATATATTCTGCGTGTTATTCCTTACCGTTCGCGTATGTCGAACAGCATCTACGATGATTGCGGTGGCTGGTAGCAATTGTCAGATACAAAAAAAAGAAGCAAAGTCAACCTTGCTTCTTTCTGTCCTTTTTACTCCTCCTTGAGGGCTGCGGATTACTTTCCGTGATTCTCATCAGATACGGTCAGCTTCTTGCGGCCATGTGCGCGACGGGAAGCCAGTACTCTGCGGCCGTTCTTGGTGGCCATGCGCTCGCGGAAACCATGCTTGTTCACGCGGCGGCGGTTGTGAGGCTGAAATGTTCTTTTCATCTTCTTATCTTATTTTTATTTATTGTATGTCGATTTGTGAGAGATGAGGGCTGTATACTTGTCAACCCACGTTTCGAGGTGCAAAATTACTCATATTTTTTGGAATAACAAAGAATTAAGTGATTTTTCGCCCTTACTTTTCCGTTTTTTTATAAAATTGTGCTAACTTTGCACCCGAGAATTAATTGCTCGCCTTTAGGCGGCCATCAACTCGCATCAGAAATATTTAGATTCGCAATAACAGTATGATTAATTCACAGGAAATCAAAATCGGAACTTGTATCCGTATGGACGGCGGCATCTGGAGATGCATCGACTTCCAGCATCGTAAGCCCGGAAAGGGTAACACCGTCATGAACACCAAACTCAAGAATGTGGCCGACGGACGTGTGTTGGAGCGCACTTTCCAGATTGGATTCAAGCTCGACGACGTGCGTGTTGAGCGTCGTCCCTACCAGTATCTCTATGAAGATGCAACGGGCTATATCTTCATGAATCAGGAGACTTACGAGCAGATTCCTATCGCTAAGGAGCAGATCACTGGCGTTGAGTTCATGAAGGAGAACGACGTCGTTGAGGTTGTTACAGATGCTTCGGATGGTACCATCCTTTCTGCCGAAATGCCCGTGAAGACCCAGCTGAAGGTCACTCACAGCGAGCCGGGCGTGAAGGGCAACACCGCCACCAACGCTACAAAGCCCGCCACTCTGGAGTCTGGCGCTGAGATTCGCGTGCCCCTCTTCATCAACGAGGGCGACACCATCCTCGTCGACACCCGCGACGGTAGCTATATCAGCCGTGTAGCCGACAAGTAAGTCTGACCCAACAACAAGCCTCTCCTCCCGGAGAGTGTGGACGGAATTGTCCTCCATAGGTCGGGATTATTTCAAGAAAATTGTTAGGGCAGTCGCATCAGACCTTCTGATGTGACTGCCCATTTTCTTTTCATAATCAGCTGCGGCCCCTATAGCTTCTATAGCTTCTATAGCAACTATAGTCTCTATAGCAGCTATAGCCCCTATAGTAACTATAGCCCCTATAGCAACTATAGCTTCCTATAGCCCCCTATAAGCCCCCCAAAATAAAACCTCTCGCCCCTCAAACCTCTTAACTCAATCCTCGATATGAAGTACTCATTTATCATTCCCGTTTTCAACCGCCCCGATGAGGTCAACGAACTGCTCGACAGTCTTACGCGGCAGACGCTTCACGATTTTGAAGTTGTCATCGTGGAAGACGGATCACAGATTACCTGTGAGCAGGTCTGCCAGAAATATTCCGATAAGCTTGACCTCCATTATTTTATGAAGCCGAACAGCGGTCCCGGTCAGAGCCGCAACTATGGCGTGGAGCGCGCTAAGGGAGAGTACGTCATCATCTTGGACTCCGACGTGGTGCTTCCCGAGAACTATCTGCATGCCGTCGACGAGGAACTGCGCCGTAAGCCGTCCGATGCTTTCGGCGGTCCCGACAGTGCTGCCGACTCTTTCACTCCTGTGCAGAAGGCCATCTCCTACAGCATGACCTCCTTCTTCACCACCGGTGGCATACGTGGCGGAAAGAAAAAACTCGACAAGTTCTATCCCCGTTCGTTCAATATGGGCGTGCGCCGCGACGTCTATCTGCGGCTTGGCGGCTTCTCCAAGATGCGCTTCGGCGAGGACATCGACTTCTCCATCCGCATCTTCAAGGCCGGCTGTTCCTGTCGTCTCTTCCCCGAGGCCTGGGTGTGGCACAAGCGCCGCACCGACTTCCGCAAGTTCTGGCGCCAGGTCTACAACAGCGGTATCGCCCGCATCAACCTCTATAAGAAGTATCCCGAGAGTCTGAAACTCGTCCATCTGTTGCCGATGGTGTTCACTGTGGGCGTAGTGCTCTTGCTGATTCTCTTCCTCTACGGAATTGGCTACATGATAGCACCGTTGGCTGCCGATGCCTCTGCCGCGACTTGGGTGCGAGGGCTCGTCATCGCCATCACGGCCCTGCTGCCCCTCATTTTCTATAGCGGACTCATCTTTATCGATTCCGCCATGCAGAACAAGAGCCTGTGGATTGGCCTGCTGAGCATCCGTGCCGCCTTCACCCAGCTCATGGGTTATGGCTGCGGCTTCCTGCAGGCATGGTGGCGACGCTGCGTGAGAGGCAAGGATGAGTTCAGCGCCTATCAGAAGAATTTTTATAAGTGATGGCTTCTAGGCTTTCTAGATTTTCTAGAGTCTCTGGAGCTTCTAGATAATCTAGAGCCTCTAGATTTTCTAGCCTTCTATATTAAACGATTATGAAGAAAGTCAGCATCAAAGAGTTGCCCGAGGATGAGCGGCCGCGCGAACGGTTGCTCAAGTATGGTCCTGAGAATCTCAGCGATGCCGAGCTGTTGGCCATTCTCATCGGCTCGGGCACGCCGAAGATGTCGGCCGTGGAGGTGATGAAGAACGTTCTGGCCCACTGCAAGGGCAACCTCAATACACTGGGCCGCATGAGTGTTGACGAGCTCACCACCTTCGACGGCATTGGTCCGGCCAAGGCCATCACCCTCCTCGCCGCCTGCGAACTCGGCAAGCGGCGGCAACGTGCTGACATCGCCGAGAAAAAGGATATGCGCTCTGCTGCCAACATCTACGACTATATGCGCACGCAGATTGCCGACAAACAGGTGGAGGAGGCCTGGGCGTTGCTGCTCAATCAGAATTTTAAGCTCATCAAGGCCGTGCGTATCAGTCGTGGTGGTCTCACCGAGACGGCCGTCGACATCAGAGTGGTGATGAAGCAGGCGCTGCTGTGCAATTCCACGGTGCTTGCCCTCTGCCACAACCATCCGAGCAACAACCCTCATCCCAGCACCGCCGACGACCGTCTGACGCAGAACGTGAAGAAGGCCTGCGACTATCTGCGTTTTTATTTTGTCGATCACGTCATCATCTGCGATGGCGCCTATTACAGCTACCGCGAGCAGGGAAGGCTGTGATTTTTTTTAGTTCCTGAGTTGTTTAGTTTCTGAGTTTTTGAGCCTTTAGTTGCTTTGGCTGCTATAGCTTCTATAGTTTCTATAGCTACTATAGCCCCTATAGCTCCTATGGAAAGACCCCCTTGCTCATCCCGGCATTCATACATCTTTACAATAATATTGCTCAGCTATTCGTTCCATTCTTGCTATCCCCTTTTTCTTCATCTTTTTGCTCGAAATCACTTTCGAAAGAATATCTCCAAACGAAAACGAAACGAAACTTTATCCACTAAAAGTTATCAAGTTTTAAATTGTAAGCAAATTGTTCTGATAACACCAAATGGTAAAAATGAACACATTTGGGTAACTTTTTGGATAATATTTCGTTTGCGGATAAATTTTATTGTTAATTTGAGTTAACAAATTCATCGTTATTAATCAGAAAAAACTATATTTGCAACCGAAAGAAATTAGTTCGGTTCGAAAGTTCTTTTCGATTAAAACGAAACTGATTCTATGTGGAGCTTGAATAAAAACATATAACAGTCTAAAAACCTGGTAAAGGATGGATAAGTTTGAAGAATATGATGTAGTCATCATCGGTGGTGGTATCACGGGAGCCGGAACGGCACGCGATTGCTCCATGAGAGGCCTCAAGGTTTTGGTGGTCGAGAAATACGACTTCACCAATGGCGCTACGGGCCGCAATCATGGTCTGCTTCATAGCGGCGCCCGCTATGCGGTTACCGACGGTGAGTCTGCTGCTGAATGTATCAAGGAGAACATGACGCTCCGTAAGATTGCCTCACATTGTGTAGACGAGACCGATGGCCTTTTTATTACCCTGCCCGAGGATGACCTCAACTATCAGAAAACTTTCGTTGAAGCCTGTACGCGTGCTGGAATCCGTGCCGACATTATCTCGCCGGAAGAAGCCCGCCGCATCGAGCCCGCTGTGAACCCTACGTTGATAGGTGCCGTCAGAGTGCCCGACGCCTCAATCGATCCCTTCCGCCTTACCACGGCCAACATCATCGACGCCCGTCGCCACGGTGCTGTCATGAAGACCTATGAGGAAGTGGTGGGACTGATCGTTGAGAACGCCACCGTCAAAGGCGTGAAGCTCCGCAACAACCACACGGGAGAGATAACCGAAGTCCACTGCCGCCTCGTCATCAACGCCGCTGGTGTCTGGGGACAGAATATCGCCAAGATGGCCGACATCACCGTCAACATGTTCCCCGCCAAGGGCACGCTGCTCATCTTCGGCCACCGCGTCAACAACATGGTGATCAACCGTTGCCGCAAGCCCGCCAATGCCGACATCCTTGTGCCCGACGATTCCGTTTGCGTCATCGGTACCACGAGCGACCGAGTTCCACTCGACACCGTCGACAACCTTAGCATCACACCCGAGGAGGTTGACATCCTGATCACCGAGGGCGAGAAACTTGCTCCTGCCCTTGCTTCAACACGTATTCTTAGAGCTTATTGCGGTGTGCGTCCGCTTGTTGCCGCCGATAACGATCCTTCTGGCCGCAATATCAGCCGTGGCATCGTGCTCCTCGACCATGAGCAGCGCGACGGACTGAAAGGCTTCATCACCATCACCGGTGGTAAGATGATGACCTACCGCTTGATGGCTGAGAAGGCTACTGACCTGGCCTGCAAGAAGCTGGGCGTAGACAAGAAGTGCGAGACCGCCACCACGCCGCTGCCCGGTTCGGAGACCAAGCCTGAGGCCAGTGGCACGAGCCACGACGCCCGCCAGTTCAGCTTCTACGCCATGGAAGGCCGCCACGGCACGATGACCCGCGACATTCCATCCGGCACGCCCGAGGACGACGCTCTGGTTTGCGAATGCGAGAACGTCACCGCCGGTGAGGTGAAATTCGCTGTCGACAAACTCCACGTACACAACATCATCAACCTGCGCCGCCGCACCCGCATCGGCATGGGCACCTGCCAGGGCGAGCTCTGCGCCGCCAGAGGCGCCAACGTGCTCTGCAAGGTGGCGAAGATGCAGACCGAGAAAGCCGAGCGCGATCTGGCTGCCTTCGTCTCCGAGCGCTGGAAGGGCATGCAGCCCGTGGCTTGGGGCGACACCCTCAACGAAGCACAACTCACATCACTGATATATGAAGACCTTTGCGGACTTAACCAACTCGCTGGAGAAGGAAAGGAGATTGCAAGATGAAATATGACATTATTATAATAGGTGGCGGTCTGACGGGCTTGACCTGCGGCATCGCCTTGCAGAAAGCTGGCAAGAAGGTGGCTGTTGTGGCTGCCGGTCAAAACACGCTGCATTTCAACTCCGGCTCCTTCGACCTGTTGGGCTGTGACGAGAAAGGTCAGGCTGTGGAGAATCCGCTCCAGGCCATCACATTGCTCAGCGCCGCTCATCCTTACCACAAGGTGGCCGACGTGAAGGCTCTTGCCGAAGAGGCCCGCAAGCTTCTTGAGGAGGCTGGCGTGAGCGTCACGGGCAATGCCGACCGCAATCATTACCGCCTCACTCCCATGGGCGTGCTCAAGGCCGCATGGCTCACTGTCAGCGGAATGGTGACGAGCGATTCTGCCACCACGCTTCCCTGGAAGAAGGTGACGCTGATGAACGTTCGCGGCTTCCTCGACATCCCCATGGAGTTCCTTGCCGACAACCTCGCCAAGATGGGCGTGAGCGTGGAGCGCAAGGAGTTCACCACTCCCGAACTGGAGAATGCCCGCCGCAGTCCCTCTGAGATGCGCGCCACCAATGTGGAGAAAGTGCTCGAGCGCAACGACAATCTTAAGCGCATGGTTGAGGCCATCCGCCGCGAGAATGCTTCGGGCGACGTGATTCTGCTGCCCGCCTTCCTGAGATCGGTCAAGGATCTCGACAAACTCGTTGGCAAGGACGTCCACTTCGTCGCCACGTTGCCTCCATCGGTTCCAGGTGTGTTTGTCAACGAGGCTCTGCGCCGCCGCTTCTATCAGCTGGGCGGTATGCTCTTCGCCAACGACCGAGTGGACGCCGGTGTCTTCTCGGGCAAGCGTCTGAGCTACGTCACCACCGAGAAGCTAGTCGGCGAGCGTCTTGAGGCCGACTGCTTCGTGCTCGCCACCGGTTCGTTCGAGAGCCGCGGCCTGATGAGCAACTATCAGAAGGTCTACGAGCCCATCTTCGACCTCGATGTGGATGCTGATGCCGACCGCTCAAAGTGGACCGAAAAGTATTTCTTCGACGCACAGCCTTTCATGAAATACGGCGTCAAGACCGACGATACGCTGCATGCGCTGAAAGACGGAAAACCCATCGAGAACCTCTTCGCAGCTGGTTCCGTGCTCTGCGGCCACAATGCCGTGAAGCTGGGCGACCGTCAGGGCGTGGACATGCTCACCGCGCTTCAAGTAGCAAACAACATTTTGAATAGGAGATAACGACCATGTCAGAAACTCAGATAAAGGCAAAAAGCAAATTCAACTTCGAGCAGTGCCTCAAGTGTTCTATCTGCACCGTGTATTGCCCGGTGTCGGCAGTAGAGCCCAACTATCCCGGCCCCAAGCAGTCGGGTCCCGACAATGAGCGCTACCGCATCAAGGGTTCCGAGTTCTTCGACGAGGCCTTGAAGCTCTGTCTCAACTGCAAGCGCTGCGAGGTGGCTTGTCCCGAACATGTCAACGTGGGCGACCTCATCCAGAAGGCCCGTAAGGACTACAGCCACTACCGCCCCTCTCTGCGCGACAAGATGCTGGCCAGCACCGACTTCGTAGGCACCATGGCCCACACCTTTGCTCCGCTCACCAACTTCGCGCTGAGCCTGGGCATCACCAAGACCGTGCTCGACGGCGTGATGAAGATCGACAAGCACCGCCAGTTCCCCGCCTATTCGTTCCAGACCTTCGAGCAGTGGTATAAGAAGCACGCCAAGGAGCAGGAACAATATAAGAAGCACGTCAGCTATTTCCACGGCTGCTATGCCAACTACAACTTCCCCCAGCTCTCCAAAGACCTCGTGAAGATTCTCAATGCCTGCGGCATCGGCGTCCGCCTGCTGGAGAAGGAGAAGTGCTGCGGCGTCGCCATGATCGCCAATGGCATGTACAACAATGCCAAGTCGCAGGGCGAGCTCAACATCAACTCCATGCGCAAGGCCGTGAAGCGCGGTGAGCCGGTATTGACCACCAGCAGCACCTGCACCTTCACCATGCGCGACGAGTATCCCCACTTGCTCGAGATCGACAATGCCGAAGTGCGCGACTCGCTCACCCTCGCCACCCGCTGGCTCTACCAGCAGATCGAGGCCGGCAAGCTGAAGCTCGCCTTCCGCAAGGACTACCACAAGCGCATGGCCTACCACACCGCCTGCCACATGGAACGCATGGGATGGGCCGTCTACAGCACGGGTATGCTGCGCATGATTCCCGGCGTGGAGCTCATCATGCTCGACAGCCAGTGCTGCGGCATCGCCGGAACCTACGGCTTCAAGAAGGAGAACTACGAGCGCTCTCAGGCCATCGGCGCACCGCTCTTCAAGCAGATTCACGAGCTGAATCCCGACTTCGTGGCCTGCGACTGCGAGACCTGCAAGTGGCAGATCGAGATGTCCACCGGCTACGAGGTGAAGAATCCCATCAGCATCCTCGCCGAAGCCCTCGACGTTGAGGCCACCCGCAAGCTCAACGCCTGAGGCCCCTGTCCGAATCACAAAAAGAACATAACCAATTAACCATATTCAACCACTAATTAAAACCTACAATTATGGAACAGTACATTCTTGCACTTGACCAGGGAACTACGAGTTCTCGTACAGTCGTTTTCGACCACAATGGTCAGATTAAGGCAGTCGCTCAGAAGGAGTTCAAACAGTACTTCCCGAAACCGGGATGGGTGGAGCACGACCCCAATGAGATCTGGTCTTCTCAGGCTTCTACAATTGCAGAAGCAATCTCTTCTATCGACATCAACGGCCTCGACATTGCCGGCATCGGTATCACCAACCAGCGTGAGACCACCATCGTATGGGATGTTGACACAGAAGAGCCCATCTACAACGCTATCGTTTGGCAGGACCGCCGCACGGCTGAGTTCTGTGACAAGTTGAAGGCTCAGGGTCTGGTCGACATGATTCGCGAGAAGACCGGTCTGATCATCGACGCTTACTTCAGCGGCACGAAGATCAAATGGATCCTCGACAATGTTCCCGGTGCACGCAAGCGCGCAGAGCAGGGCAAGCTCCGCTTCGGCAATGTCGACTCTTGGTTGATCTGGCGTCTCACTCGCGGTGAGGCCCACGTGACCGACGTCACCAACGCTTCCCGTACAATGTTGTTCAACATCCACGACCTGAAGTGGGATGAGGATCTGTTGAAGCTTCTCGACATTCCTGCAAGCATGATGCCTGAGGTGAAGTCCAGCTCAGAGATTATGGCCCACACCAAGAGCACGATTTTCGCTCACGAGGTGCCTATCGCAGGTGTGGCCGGCGACCAGCAGGCTGCCCTCTTCGGCCAGATGTGTGTTGAGCCGGGTGCCATCAAGAATACCTACGGCACAGGTTGCTTCGTCATGCTGAACATCGGCGACAAGCCCATCCTCTCGAAGAACAACCTTCTGACCACCGTCGCCTGGAAGATTGGCGACACCGTGAACTACGCTCTCGAAGGCTCTATCTACGTTGGTGGAAGTGTCGTACAGTGGCTGCGCGACGGACTGGGCATCATCAAGTCTTCTGGCGAGGTTGAGGCTCTGGCTTCTACCGTTCCCGACAGTGGCGGCGTCTACTTCGTTCCTGCCCTCACCGGTCTGGCTGCACCTTATTGGGATCCTTATGCACGCGGCACCATCGTCGGCATCACCCGTGGCACCACAGCTGCCCACATCGCACGTGCTGCCCTCGATGGCATCGCCTTCCAGACCTACGACATCGCTCAGGCCATGGCAAAGGATATGAATCACCCATTGACCGAGTTGAAGGTCGACGGCGGCGCATCGCGCAACAACCTCCTCATGCAGTATCAGGCCAACCTGCTCGGCATCAAGGTTGTACGTCCGAAGATCACCGAGACCACAGCCCTTGGCGCTGCTTACCTGGCCGGTCTGGCAGTGGGCTTCTGGAAAGACATCGACGAGCTGAAGAGCCAGTGGCAGGTGGAGCGTACCTTCGAACCCGCAGCCGATACCGAAGAGATCGAGAATGCCAAGAAGGGCTGGGCCGACGCTGTCAGCAGAACACTTTCTCACAAATAAACCACTATCTCATGGCAAGAGGCGTTGCTCCATGATAAAATATTTGGAGCTACAGGGGCAATAGCCTCTTGCTCTTGTAAAATCAAACCGAAATAAAAACAATTAAAACGATACTATTATGGATCCAGTATTAATGCATCTTTGTGCACTTGAGTTCTTAGGCACACTTGTACTCGTTCTCATGGGTGATGGCGTTTGCGCCGCATGTAATCTCGAAAAGAGTAAGGCTAAGGGAGCCGGTTGGGTTGTCATAGCCATCGGATGGGGTCTCGCTGTTATGGCCGGTGTATTCGTGGCTCATGGCAGTGGTGCTCACCTCAATCCTGCCGTAACTATCGGTCTGGCTTGCTCGGGCGGCTTCGCTTCTTTCCTGGCCAGCGCAGGCGTTACCGCTTCTCTGACAACAAGTGTTATTGGCTACATCGTCGCCCAGATGATCGGCGGTTTCTTGGGAGCTGTTCTCGTTTGGCTCGTCTATCGCGACCACTTCAATATCACCGAGGATAAGGAAGCCGTGCTGGGCACCTACTGCACCATGCCGGCTATCGACCACAAGGCTGCTAACTTCTTCACCGAGCTTGTTGCTACGTTCATCCTCTTGCTGATGATTATCGGTATCGGCAACTATACTGATGTTACCAACGTAGGCGCTGTCAGCGCATGGCCTATCACAGCCGTCATCGTTGCTCTGGGTATGTCACTCGGTGGTCCTACCGGATACGCCATGAATCCCGCCCGAGACCTCTCTCCGCGTATCGCTCACGCCGTTCTGCCTATGGCTCACAAGCGCGACAGTGGCTGGGGCTACTCTTGGGTGCCTGTCTTCGGTCCTATCTGCGGTGCCATCATCGCTGCTTTCGTAGGCAAGGCTTTCGGCCTCTGCTAATCGATCATTCATATCTTTCATAACATGTGCCCTGGGCTTGAAAGCCCGTCTTCCGGCCCAGGACACGAACAAGTAGTATCAATCAAAACACAGTTTATTATGAAAAAGTTTTTCCTCGCAGCCCTCTGCCTCCTCGGCATGGCAGCACTCCCTGTTCAGGCTCAGAAGCTTCATGCTGTTGCAGGTTTGGAGAGCTCACACCTTTGGCGTGGCTTGGAAGTGAGCAAGGGCGTGACCTTGAACAATGAGTTTGCCATCAGCGACAATGGCAACCACTTCCGCTTCGGTCTTTGGGGCGGTATGCAGATCGATGGTGACTATAAAGAGGTAGACTGGTATGCCAGCTATACGCTCGGCGGCTTCAACATCGCTCTGTGGGATATCTATAACTTCTCAGACGGCATTTGGGCAGACGGAGCAAAGCAGTATCGCTTCTTCAACTGGAACTGCCACAACACAGGTCACTTCTTCGATTTAGGCTTGAGCTACAACTTCGGCCATGACACCAACTTCCCGTTGACACTGTCTTGGACAACGCTTGTTGCAGGCCGCGACCGTGGATCACTCGATAAGCAGAACATCTATTCTACCTTCGTACAGGCCAGCTATGTGTTCTACGAGAACGAGAAGTGGAAGGTTGACGGCTCTGTGGGCGGTGCCTTTGCTCTCAACGGCTATGACGAGGATGCCAACGACAACTTCTACGGCAAGTCGGCAGGCGTCAACGATGTCCGCTTGGGCTGCACCTATAAGCTGAAGGTCGGCAAGCACCCGTTGCCTATCACGTCGCAGGTGATGTTCAACCCCGAGAACAATAAGGGTTACTTCCGTGTAGCCGTGAATTTGCTCGACTTATAACGCTCTTTTATAATCTCATACTGAATTTCTCCGGGTTCTGTTTCCTCGCCCTTGACTTTTGATTAGTGGGAGGGGAGCAGGACCTTTTTTAATACACTATTGTGACTCCTAAACAGAAAAAGATATGATCAAGATAGGATTCTTCGACACGAAAAGCTACGACCGCAAGAGTTTCGAGCAGTACAATAAGGATTTCGGCTTCGAGATGCACTTTTTCTCCGACCGTCTCAACGAGGAGAGCATGCAGCTCGCCAAGGGCATGGATGTCGTCTGCGTCTTCGTCGACGACAATGTCAACGCCGCCGTTGTCCGCTTCCTCGCCGACAATGGCGTGAAGCTCATCGCCCTGCGCTGTGCGGGCTTCAACAACGTCGACCTCCAGGCCGCCCAGGGCAAGATAGCCGTGGTGCGCGTTCCGGCCTATTCGCCCTACGCCGTTGCCGAGTATGCCGTCACGCTGATGCTGTGTCTCAACCGCAAGGTCTACCGCTCCGTCAACCGCACGCGCGAGTTCAACTTCAAGCTCGACGGACTTATGGGCTTCGATATGCACGGCAAGACGGTGGGCATCGTCGGCATGGGCCGCATTGCCAAAATTCTGATAGGAATTCTTCGCGGATTTGGCATGCACATCCTGGCCTATGACGTCTATCCCGATATGGAATTTGCCAAGGCCAACGACGTGGAGGTGGTTGACCTCGACGAGATCTACCGCCGCTCCGACATCATCTCGCTCCACGTGCCCCTCACGCCGCGCACGCGCTTCATGATCAACCGTGTGAGCATCAACAAGATGAAGCGTGGCGTGATGATTGTCAACACCGGACGTGGCAAGCTCATCCATACCGAGGACCTCATCCTGGGTCTGCGCAGTGGACAGATCAGCGCCGCCGGCCTCGACGTCTACGAGTACGAGCAGAACTACTTCTATGAGGACTGGAGCGACCAGATGGTGAGCGACGACAAGCTGGCCATCCTTCTCTCTATGCCCAACGTCATCCTCACGTCCCATCAGGCCTTCTTCACGCGTGAGGCCCTGCAGAACATCGCCCAGACCACCCTCAACAACATCCAGCTCTTCTTCGATAAGGGCGAGATGCCCAACGAGGTAAAGGCCTGAGGGCCGGCGCAGCCGGCACCATCTAGCCTGCATTATTCATGAACATTAAACGCTACTTTTTTGAACATGAATTATCACAAATTACCCATAAATTATTCGTAAATGATTATATTCATGAGAAATTTATGGATAATTTATGGATATTCGTGTGAAAAATAATCTCCATGAATAATGTAGGCTAGAATCTCTAGAGCCTCTAGAATCTCTAGATAATCTAGAGTCGGCTCCGCCGGGGCCCCCACACAAAAAAAGCGCTGCAATTATTGCAGCGCTTTTTTTATGCTTATGCTTGATGATTATTTGTTCAGCTTCTTTCTCAGGTGCCCCAGCATGTCGATGGTCATCTCGCTGAGGTTGTATTTCGGAGCCCAGTCCCATTCCTCGCGGGCGCAGGTGTCGTCGAGCTTGTCGGGCCAGCTCTCGGCGATGCTCTTCTTCAGCGGATCCACGTCGTACACCATCTCGAAGTCGGGCACGTGCTTCTTGATCTCAGCGTAGATGGTCTCCGGCGCAAAGCTCATCGAGGCCACGTTGAAGCCGTTGTGGTGCTTCAGTCTCGTCGGGTCGGCCTCCATCAGCGAGATGGCGGCGTGCAGGGCGTCGGGCATATACATCATGTCCATCAGCGTTCCCTCGGGAATCGGGCAGACAAACTTCTCACCCTTCACGGCCGAGTAGTAGATGTCCACGGCATAGTCCGTAGTGCCGCCGCCCGGAGGCGTAACGTAGGAGATGAGACCCGGGAAGCGTACGCTGCGCGTGTCGACACCGTATTTATGGAAGAACCAGTCGCTGAGCAGTTCCGTCGTCACCTTGCTCACGCCGTAGATGGTCTGCGGACGCTGTATCGTGTCCTGCGGCGTGTTCCACTTCGGCGTGTTGGGTCCGAACGAACCGATGCTGCTCGGCGTGAATACTTGGCAATGGTTCTCACGGGCCACTTCGAGCACGTTCCACAATCCGTCGATGCCAATCTTCCAGGCCAGGCGAGGCTTGTTCTCTGCCACCACCGACAGCAGCGCTGCCAGGTTGTAGATGGCGTCGATGTTGTGCTTCTTCACCACGTTGGCGATCATCTCACCGTTGGTGACGTCGCACTCCTCCGCCGGACCCGACTCCAGCAGCTCTCCCTTGGGTTCTGCTCCTTTGATATAACCTGCCACAACATGATTGTTGCCGTAACGGCTTCTCAACTCTTTGGTCAATTCCGAACCAATCTGTCCGGTAGAACCAATTACCAAAACATTCTTCATAATATCTGTTTCTGTCAGCTAATAAAGGTTTTTATTATTATAGCGCAAAGTAACACATTTTTTCTCTGAAAATAATACGTTTAATGTTTAAATTTGTTTAATTTGCCGATGAAAGCAGAAAAAACTTCCCCTAAGCATAGCCGAATCTGAAAAATATTCATTTACTTTGTATCATAAACCTCAAAAATCTTATCTATTATGTACGGAAAAATCAAAGAACATTTGGAGAAATCACTGTCCGACCTCAAGGCCGCCGGTCTTTACAAGGAAGAACGCATCATCGAGAGCCCCCAGGGCGCAGCCATTCAGGTGAAGGGTAAGGAAGTGCTCAACTTCTGTGCCAACAACTATCTGGGCCTGAGCAACGACCCGCGTCTCATCGAGGCCGCCAAGAAGATGATGGACCGTCGCGGCTACGGCATGTCGTCAGTGCGCTTCATCTGCGGCACGCAGGACATCCACAAGGAGCTCGAGGCTGCCATCTCGAAGTATTTCAAGACCGAGGACACCATCCTCTACGCTGCCTGCTTCGACGCCAACGGTGGTCTGTTCGGCTCTTTCCTCACCGACGAGGACGCCATCATCAGCGACGCCCTCAACCATGCCTCCATCATCGACGGTGTGCGCCTCTGCAAGGCAAAGCGCTATCGCTATAAGAATGCCGACATGGAAGACCTCGAGCGTTGCCTCAAGGAGGCCCAGGCTCAGCGCTTCCGCATCATCTGCACCGATGGCGTGTTCTCGATGGACGGCAATGTGGCTCCAATGGACAAGATATGCGACTTGGCCGAGAAGTACGACGCCCTCGTGATGGTCGACGAGAGCCATTCTGCAGGCGTCGTCGGCAAGACGGGCCACGGCGTGAGCGAACTCACCGATACCTACGGCCGCGTTGACATCTACACCGGCACGCTGGGTAAGTCGTTCGGCGGTGCCCTCGGTGGATTCACCACAGGCCGCAAGGAGATCATCGACATGCTGCGCCAGAGCAGTCGTCCTTATCTCTTCTCCAACTCGCTCGCTCCCGCCATCATCGGCGCCAGCCTCGAGGTGTTCAACATCCTGGAGCATGACAACTCACTGCACGACAAACTCGTGGAGAACGTCAACTACTTCCGCGACAAGATGATGGCTGCCGGCTTCGACATCAAGCCCACGCAGAGTGCCATCTGTGCCGTGATGCTCTACGACGCTCCGTTGTCGCAGAAGTACGCCAACCGCCTGCTCGACGAGGGCATCTACGTCACCGGCTTCTACTATCCCGTAGTGCCGAAGGGTGAGGCCCGCATCCGCGTTCAGCTCAGTGCCGCCCACACCCGCGAGCAGCTCGACCGTTGCATCAACGCCTTCATCAAGGTCGGCAAGGAGCTCGGTGTGCTGAAATAATCCCGCAACCCCTAGCGTTTTATACAAACACGGTCCGTGGCAGAATCGTCTGCCGCGGGCCGTGCTTTCGTATAGCATAGTCCCCCCAACCCCCCAAACCCCATCAGACCCATTAACCCCACCCCTAACCCACCAGCCCCATCAGCCCCACCTCTAACCTCTGAGAGCCCGCCCGGAGAGGCCATGTGCCTTCCAGGCACGGTCATCTTTCCCCGTCAGTTTTAACGCTCCGCTGACGTGGAAAAAAGAATAATAAACGAATAAGGCTGCGCAGCCCAAATTATGAATTAGAATTACGTTCCGCTTTGCGGAACAAAGAATATAAACGAATAAAGAATTCTCTAATTCTCTGAATTCTTGATAAATAAGATCTAGTAAAGAAGAATTCTCCGATAATCTTCATTCTTGATAAAAATTACCTAGTAAAGAAGAATTCTCCAATTCTCTGAATTCTTGATACAAAAACTCTAGCCAAGAGAAATTCACTAATTTTCTTCATTCTTGATAAAAAAAAGGCTACTCAAGAATTTGAGAATTAGAGAATCATTATTTTCTAGCCTGCATTATTCATGAACATTAAACGCTACTTTTTTGAACATGAATTATCACAAATTACCCATAAATTCGGACCAGTTGAATTTTTCCGTGGATGATGATTAAAAGGAAAATCTCATCCTCAGCGCTTAGGCTAAAGCCTATTGTTGTTTTGTGGAGGAGTCTGGGTGGTGAGTCCGCTTCGCGTTCTCCTCGC
>Ga0256406_1000860_pt1 | contig 52077 bp, 39 predicted proteins | sample RumenRJG_03DNA_FD_185986 | JGI IMG/M metagenome (GOLD analysis project Ga0256406, IMG submission 185986) | Bovine rumen microbial communities from Lethbridge, Alberta, Canada - RJG_03 | ecosystem: Host-associated > Mammals > Digestive system > Stomach > Rumen | place: Canada: Alberta | collected...
GCTAAGGTAAGCGTTTATAAGCGATGATAGGCGGTGATAGCTGATGGCGATGATGATAGGTGATGAAAAGAGCTGATGGCGGTTATAGACGGAGATAGACTTGATTGATTTTGATAGACTTGATAGACAGGTATAGACAAGTTGGTGAAGAGGGGATGATAGATGTTATGGAGACGGTAGATGATAATTGTTGATGATAAGCGGTGATAAGCGGTGATAAGTGATGGGGAGGGGAATGTTATAATATGCCGGTTTGGGAGTCGTGGTTGGTGATTTTCTGCTCGGTTTGGTGATATTGAGAACCGTAGTTGAACTTCCAGGAGAAAGAGAGGATGATAGCGTTGGAGTCCTTTGAATGGAGCGATTTATAGGTTTTGAGATTTATATTGTCTAGTACAGCATTACTGATTCTGGGATTTGACTCCAATGGATTCTTATAAATTAGTGAGATTTCACAATTACCAAATCGATAGCTACATTGGAATTGGGACATGGCATTACTGTGGTTCCAAGTTTCTCCTTCCATAAATTTATATCCAGTGTCCGCTTGTGCTGTTATGGTCCATTTACCAAGATATGCCTGGAGTGAGCCACATAGTAACCACGAAGTCATACAATGATTATAGTCGTCTCCTCTGTTGAAAAACCGGTAGACGCCTCCGTCTATGGTCGCAATCAGTTTTTGTGGGATAATTTTTATTTGGGAGTATCCCATGAGGAGCAACATATTTACGTGAGGCTGGTTCTTTTGATAATAAAGGAAACTGTTGTCGTCATTTCTTTCGTACTTTGCCATATTACAGTTATGGTTATTTCTGTATTCGAAATATAATTCCGAATAAACCCGCGGCAAAGTTAATCCTAATAATATGCTATTCTTCATTACCCGGTTGGGCTTTATATTCGGATTTCCAACCGTCCATTCCATTGAATTTGTTCTAATCTTTGTATTGCTAATCATTGCAATTTGAGATATATGCTGCGACAATTCGAAGTCGTAAGTAATAGTAAGCGCCTTTGATAAGTCGTAAGACAATGTTGCCTTAGGCCGGAAAAGCCAATAGTTATAATCGTAAGAGCCTTGCCGGTAGATAGCATTGCTCATGCCGACACCTAAGGAATAATGCCCCTTACTGTCGTCAGAAAACTTCGGGAAGTTTCCTTTTATGTTTGAAAATAGATACAAGTTGCTGTTGTGCATATTGTTCACTGTAGCAACGTCACCCGAATATTTATTCCTCGTGTACTTCCAAAGATGATTGAAACCAACAGAAAGAGTAAATGGCTTTAGCTTGTTTTCATATATAGCCTCAGTCGTTATGGACCACGTTTTGCCATAAACATTGTAAGAATAATCACTTCCTTCGTTGTTGAAATTGTACTCTTCAGTAGCGATGTTCGTTCCAACGACGTTCGCAGTTATGGACTGGTGGCTTCCAATAGTGTGATAGAAGTATAGGTCGAGCACCGGCGAGAAACTCTTCTCTTTGTTCCTTTGCATCGTGATGATATTCCCTTTGTCCGACTCCATGAACCGCTGATACCTCAATCCACCAGGATTGTGGCTGAAATCAGTCGTCAATGAAGCCTGAAAAACATAATTCGAGGAGTCGGCAAGAATGTATTTCAACTGTAGACTATTGTCAAAGCTGCGTTCCCTCCGTGCCGAATCCTCGCGCGTAATATAATAATGTGAACCATCAGAAAGCCAATAATCCGTATTCTCCCGGTACCGAATGCGCCTCGTGTCGTTATACCCGAAGTCGTACGAAAATGAAATTTGCGAGTTCCTGCGGTTCCATTTCGCAAATACCATATCATCCCCTTGCCATGACGATACAGAATTTGTTAAATCGACACCAACCGTGTAGCCGGAGTCCGCACGCCGCGTCTTGATATTTATGACATAACCGATGTCGTTGCCATACCTAAGTCCCGGATTATCTATATATTCCACACTGCTTATCAGTTTCGGGTCGATTACCAGCAGGTCAGCCTTGTTCGCTATCGCCCCGTTTAGCCTTATCTGTACACTTTTGTTGTCGACTGATGATACAGAATGCAGCGCCTTGTCAATCCGTATCATTGGCATCGCCAGCCCATCCAACAGCTCATAGCCGTTGTTCGATGCATCTTTCAATTGTTCAGAAGGAACGATAAGGAGCCCGTCGGCACGTCTCGATATTCTTTCTGCCTTCACCACGACCTCTTTAAGATTAACAGTCGGCGTATTGACGGAGTCGGTCTGTGCTGAAATGTTTGTGCATACGAAAACCGACAAAACAAGTAAAATGACTTTATTCATTTTTTCTTTTTTGTCTGCAAAGATAAATAAAGCCCTTACGCTACTGAAAAAACGAGGCTGACATTAGTCTGACATTTCACTTTTATAGCTGTCAGCAAATGTTCGAAGAGCATTGTCGTCCGCAGCAGGGGTGTCCCTTGTGGGCGCTTGATAGCTTTGCAAAGGCTAATGCGATTACCTTTTATTCGGTCTTTCAGACCGATCGGTCGCCCACAAGGGACGCCCCTGCATTGGGTTTATGCTTCTGATGCAACGGTCGGCTGTATGTTAGAATCAGTAAGAAAAGTTTACAGCAAAACGAAAGCTACCGAATAGGCTTGCAAAACCTTAGCTTTCGCGTTGCAATAGATGAGCTTTTAGCGTCTCAAAGCTGACCTTTTGGAAGCTCAAAGATGCTCTTTTGCGGCAGCGTTGATAATCAGTGAGTTACAAAGAAGAAACAAACAAAGATGGAGAAAGAAAAATTCTGACATGCCATAAATATGTTTTATTCGAAATTTGAAATGATAGCCAATAAATGCAACATTAACCTCGGAGAGGTTATACTTTCGAAAGCCCCACACAAGCGATAGCGCAATGTGGGGTTAAGGACTATGGCTATATAACTACTCCGCGCTTCGTAGATGCGCTACAGCACAAAGTGCGCAAAAGTGCTGACTCTGTATGACATACGATTTTCACGCTGTAGCGCGTCCGAAGCGCTGAGTTGTGAACAGAACGTTACATTACCCCAGGCTGCGGTCGTTGCACTCCCTTGACAGGGTGTACCGAAAATAAAACCTCTCTTCGAGGTTAGTGGATGTCAACACTACCAATGTTGGTTGAATCAAAAATTATAGTATTGTATGCCTTCCAAGCAGAGTCGGGCGTGGCGAGAAGGATGTTGGCGGATACCGAAAAGAAAGAATTAGTATCGATTTGGGGTGATTGCGGATATTCGGATTTACTTTTTCACAGTCAGTTCATAGTCTTTACCGCGTTTAGTGGTGATTGTCAGCCCCATGTCAGCTATCACAGGCCTAATCCTTCGGATAAGAGTGTAGAGCGTATCACTGGCGTCTGGCTTCTTCGGCCATAGCGCATCGCATATTTCCTGCTTGCTCAGTCTGTGCGCGTCGGCATTGAAGAACATCTCCATCAGCCTTTCCTGCATTGGCGTTAACGTTACAACTTCATTTCCCATGGTAACGAAACAGCGCCGGTCTTCGTCATAAGCCATACCGCCAATAGCATTAGCGCACCTCTTGTACGCCGCCGATTTACGGAAGAAAATCACAGAGAAAGCCGCCCATAGCATTGCCGCCAACGACAAAGACAGCGGCAACCGCTGGTCGGAGAGGGCGAAAACGGTAGCCATAGAACAGTTGGCATACCCTTGATAGCTCAGCTCGACATTGCCGTCGCGATACCTCATCGACTTACTGCGAAGTCTGTTTCCATCCTCGTTGACGGCATAGTAAATCATTGATGATTGCCGTAGTGCGTCGATGCGCAGATGACTCCTATAGTCGGAAATCGTGTCCGGTGTCAGCCACGCTCCCTGTTTCTCGGCAAGCGTCTTCTCCAACGCCTGGTTCATGTCGGCTACAATAAAATCCTCGGCAGCTCGATAGCGGTTTATGCTTGCCCCGACGGAACAGCATACGATAGCGATAAACAATATTATGGAATGGTACGGCTTCATAATCAAGTTACATTTTACCGCAAAGTTATGAAAAATTAATCATCAATCAAAACGAGAGAATAAAATATTGTGCAATAAATTAATTACTTGTACGTTATTTAAGCGTTATGCAATGGACAGACAGAATACGGCAGGTGAAGATACTTCTCGTTGTAGCGGCAATCGTTATTGCCGTCGCATCACTTGTTGTGTCCCACTATCTGACAAAGGATTTGGAGGCGGAGGAGCGCAACCGCATGGAAGTTTGGGCCGAAGCGATGCGCAGTCTCAACAAGGCTGACGAGAATACCGACCTCTCCCTTGTGCTGAAAGTATTGAATGGCAACAATACAATACCGGTAATCGTTATGGATCGGAACGGCAACGTCACCGATTTCCGTAACATTAAGCTTAGTGGAGATACCTATGAGGACAGCCTTCGGTCTGCCGCAAAACTTGGTCAACAGCTCAAATCCTCCGGCCGCGACATACGAATCCGTCTTGACAACGATACCGTAGCATCTCCAAAGGACGACTATATAGATGTTGTCTACGACGACTCGCTTATGCTGAAGCGCCTTGCCGTCTACCCATTTGTACAGTTGGGAGTCGTCATGCTGTTCGTTGTCGTCGCGATCTTCGCACTTCTAACCTCCAAGCGGGCCGAGCAGAACAAAGTCTGGGTCGGTCTTTCAAAGGAGACTGCACATCAGCTTGGTACCCCGATATCGTCCCTTATGGCATGGATAGAGATACTGAAGGAGAACTATCCGCAAGACGACTTGATACCTGAGATGGACAAGGACGTTAAGCGACTGCAACTCATTGCCGACCGATTCTCCAAGATAGGCTCGCTGCCGGAACCGGTCCCGACCAGTCTCAACGAAGTAATGGACCACGTCATCGACTATATGGACCGCCGAACGTCCAAGAGTGTCCACATGATAAAGGAATTCCCCGACCACGATGTCATTGTCAAGCTCAACGCATCCCTGTTCGAATGGGTCATCGAGAACCTCTCCAAGAACGCCGTCGATGCCATGAGCGGTGGTCCCGGCACAATAACGCTTCACGTCGAGGATTCCCCTGACAGAGCGATAATTGAAGTCAGCGACACCGGAAAAGGAATACGCAAGAAAGACATAGGCAATGTCTTCCGCCCAGGCTTTACCACCAAGAAACGCGGATGGGGCCTCGGGCTCAGTCTAGCCAAGCGTATCGTGGAGGAATATCATAAAGGACGAATATACGTCAAGAACTCCGAAGTAGGCAAGGGTACAACTTTCCGCATCGAAATCCCACATGATGCCACTTCAAAGAAAAGTCTCTTCAGCCGATTTTCCGGCTCATAGAGTTTGCACAAAGTATATCCGTTTGAGCAATTAAATATTTTTTTGATATTTAAGTTGCTGATTATCAGAAAATATTTTGTAACTTTGCAACCCGATTATGGACTTAGACGTATTGAAACTGGATTTAGACAGGTTTGAAGAAGGGCAGACAAGTCTCTCTTTCGATGTCGATGACAGTTTCTTCGAAGCTGTCGGAGCCGATGAAGTCCATCGTGGACAAGTGCATGTCGATTTGGATATAGTACGTGCCAACGATGATGTCTTCACGCTGAAATTCCGTGGCTCAGGCACGGTGACGCTACCTTGCGTCGTCTGTCTTGACGATATTGAACAGCCGATAGAATTCGAAGAGCAGATATGCGCTAAGCTCGGAGGAGAGAACTCAGAAGACGATGACCTTGTGACGGTGGCCGAGGACGAAGGAATACTCGATGTCTCATGGTACGTCTACGAATTCATAGACCTTGCGATTCCTATCAGGCACGTGCATGCACCTGGAAAATGCAACCCTGCCATGATACGGGCTCTGTCGGAGCACTCTGCCGTCCGAAGCGGTGAGGATAGCGAAGGAGAAGTGGATCCGCGCTGGGCAGCTCTCAGCAAATTGAAATTTAAAAATTAAAAAGTAAAAAATTAAAATTCAATTAAAAAATGGCACATCCTAAGAGAAGACAATCAAAGACTCGTACACTTAAGAGAAGAACTCACGATAAGGCAGTAGCTCCGACACTTGCACAGTGCCCGAATTGCGGTGCTTACTATGTATACCACACAGTATGTCCTACTTGTGGCTACTACCGTGGCAAGGTCGCAATCGTAAAGGAAGCTGCTGAGTAATCCAAAGATGGGAAAAATAAATGCGATAATCACCGGCATTGGCGGCTATGTACCCGACTATGTCCTCAACAACGAGGAATTGTCGCGCATGGTTGACACCAGCGACGAGTGGATAACCACCCGCGTTGGCATCAAGGAGCGCCGTATTCTGACCGAGGAAGGCCTCGGTACCAGCTATATGGCACGCAAGGCCGCCAAACAGTTGATTCAGAAGACCGGCGTTGACCCTGATACCATTGACGCTCTCATCGTCACGACGACCACTCCGGACTACAAGTTCCCGTCGACGGCAAGTATCGTTGTCGGAAAGCTTGGCCTGAAGAATGCGTTCGCCTTCGACCTTGAAGCTGCTTGCTGCGGTTTCCTCTATACCCTCGACCTCGCAGGTTCGATGATACAGAGCGGCCGCTACAAGAAGATTATCGTCATTGGCGCAGACAAGATGTCGTCGCTTGTCGACTATACCGACCGTGCCACATGCGTTCTCTTCGGCGATGGAGCCGGAGCCGTTCTCGTTGAAGGCACGGAAGAGGAAGGCGTCGGCATTCAGAATGCTTACCTCCGCACTGATGGCAAGGGACTTCCTTTCCTTCACATGAAGGCTGGCGGTTCGGTTTGCCCTCCTTCTCATTTCACAGTCGACCATCGTCTCCACTACCTCTATCAGGAGGGACGTACTGTGTTCCGCTATGCTGTTACGTACATGAGCGATGACGTTTGTGAAATCATGAAGCGCAACAACCTCAAGGCTGCCGACATCGACTGGATAATCCCGCACGAGGCAAACCGCCGCATTATCGAGGCTGTTGCAAAGCGTGCAGAGATTCCTCTGGATAAGGTTCTCATAAATATCGACCACTACGGCAATACCAGTGCTGCAACCATTCCTCTTGCAATTTGGGACAACGAGGCTAAGTTGAAGAAGGGAGACAATATCATCTTCACAGCATTCGGAGCCGGTTTCGTCCATGGAGCCTCTTTCTACAAGTGGGCTTACGACGGCAACAAGGTGGCGACAAAGAAATGAACTCTTAACAACAACTCAATAATAAGAACGCATCTTTCGTGGCAACCCATTGAGAGATGCGTTTTTTGTCACTCTTACTTCATAGTAAATACATCTAAATCTTTATGTCGTTAATATGTTTAAAGCAGGATTTGTAAACATCGTAGGCAACCCTAACGTTGGCAAGAGTACGCTGATGAACCAGCTCGTCGGCGAGAAGTTGAGTATCGCAACTTTCAAGGCGCAGACAACCCGGCACCGTATCATGGGCATTGTCAATGAGCCCGACTGCCAGATTGTCTTCTCCGACACTCCCGGCGTGCTGAAGCCAAACTACAAGATGCAGGAAATGATGCTGCAATTCTCCGAGAGTGCTCTCGCCGATGCGGATGTCTTGCTCTATGTAACTGATGTCGTTGAAAATCCGGAGAAGAACATGGACTTCCTCGAAAAGGTTGCCAAGATGACCATTCCTGTCATCGTTATCATCAATAAGATTGACGAGAGTGACCAGAAAACTCTTACCGGGCTTGTCGAGAAGTGGCATGCGCTGTTGCCTAAGGCCGACATCCTGCCGCTTTCAGCCAAGTTGAAGTTCGGCATTGCGCCTCTCATGAAGCGTATAAAGGAACTCCTGCCTGAGAGCCCGGCATATTTCGACAAGGACCAGTTGACGGATAAGCCCGCCAAGTTCTTCGTTTCCGAGATAATCCGCGAGAAAATCCTGCGCTATTACGACAAGGAGATACCGTATTCAGTTGAGGTCGTAGTCGAGCGGTTCAAGGACGAGGAGAAGTGCATTCACATCAATGCTGTCATTTATGTGGAGCGCGATTCGCAAAAGGGCATTATCATCGGACACCAGGGAATGGCTCTTAAGAAGGTGAGCACAGAGGCTCGCAAGAGTCTTGAGCAGTTCTTTGGCAAGAAGGTCTACCTTGAAACATTTGTCAAAGTCGACAAGGACTGGCGCAACAACCAACATGAACTCCGCAACTTCGGCTATGATCCGGAGTAAAATAAGGCTCTAACTGTATGCAGAGCATACTCTCCTACGATGTGGGAGGGCCGAAGAATGTTAAACTTCAGAAATCAAACAAAACAGAAATGGCAAATTTAGTAGCAATTGTAGGACGCCCGAACGTAGGCAAGTCTACATTATTTAATCGCCTGACGCAGAGCCGCCGCGCCATCGTCAGCGACACAGCAGGTACAACACGTGACCGTCAGTATGGCAAGTGCTCGTGGAACGGCCGCGAGTTCTCAGTCGTCGACACGGGTGGATGGGTCGTAAAGTCAGATGATATATTCGAGGATGCCATCCGTCAGCAGGTTAAAGTGGCAACCGACGAGGCCGACCTCGTACTCTTTATGGTTGACAACGAGACCGGTATCACCGACTGGGACGAGGACGTTGCAAAGATTCTCCGTCGCTCCAAGATACCCGTTATCCTTGTAGCCAATAAGATTGACAACAGTGGCGAAAGCTATAGTGCAGCTGAATTCTACAAGCTTGGACTTGGTGACCCGCAGTGCATCAGTGCTGCAACTGGTGGCGGAACCGGCGATTTGCTCGACTTGGTATGCTCAAAACTTAAGAATCTTCCTGAGGAAACTATCGACGAGGACATACCACGCTTCGCTGTTGTGGGCCGTCCAAATGTTGGTAAGTCGAGCATTATCAATGCTTTCATAGGCGAGGACCGCAACATCGTGACCGAGATTGCAGGCACGACACGTGACAGTATCTATACTCGTTACACTAAGTTCGGCTTCGACTTCTATCTTGTCGACACAGCGGGCATACGCCGCAAGAATAAGGTGACGGAGGATTTGGAGTTCTATAGTGTCATGCGCTCTATCCGCTCTATCGAGAACAGCGATGTCTGTATCCTCATGATTGACGCAACGCGTGGCATTGAGGCTCAGGATATGAACATCTTCCAGCTTATCCAGAAGAACAACAAGAGTCTCGTTGTTGTCGTCAACAAGTGGGATTTGGCCGAGAATAAGTCGCAGAAGGCTATCGATACGTTCACGAATGCCATCCGTACACGTATGGCGCCGTTCACCGACTTCCCAATTATATTTGCATCAGCGCTTACCAAGCAGCGTATCTTCAAAGTCCTTGAAACGGCTAAGCAGGTCTATCTGAACCGTAAGATGCACGTCGGAACGACAAAGCTTAATGCTGTAATGTTGCCGATTATTGAGGCTACGCCGCCTCAGTCGGTGAAGGGAAAGTTCATAAAGATAAAGTATTGCTCGCAGCTTCCTAACACGCAGGTACCGTCATTCGTATTCTACGCCAACCTGCCGCAGTATGTCAAGGAACCGTACCGTCGCTTCCTGGAGAACAAGATACGCGAAAACTGGTCGCTTCACGGCTGTCCGATAAACGTCTTCATAAGGCAGAAGTAACAATGAGAAAGTTTCTTTTCGTCATTATAGCTGTCATTGCGTTGACTGGATGCGGCTGTAAGGAAGGCCCGTCGCCTGCCGATGTTGCGGGAAAGGCTGCCGAGCAGTATTACAGTTACTTGCTCCACCGCGACTATTCCGCTTTCGTCGATGGCATGAACTATGCCAATCCTATTCCGAAGGACTACCGGCGGGTACTCGAGGACAATGCCGCCAGTTTCCTTCACGACCAGGACAGCATACATGGTGGTATTAAGTCGGCACAGTTCTCCAGGGCTAACATAATGCCGAACGACAGCACTGCCGCAGCTGTTTATCTGATGCTGACTTACGGCAACAATACCAAGGAGGAAGTCCTCGTCCCCATGGTAAAGCGCAACGATGTCTGGTACATGAAATAAGAAAAAGCCAAAGGACCACGTCCTTTGGCTTTTTCTTATTTCCTTTATAATCGCTTATAATCGCCTATTAACGCTTATCATCGCCTACCTCTCATCACTTCGTCTCTTCCAGCTCCACTTCCTTCACCTTCTTGAAGAGGTCTGAAGCGAACACAAGGTCGTTGAGCTTCTTGTTGTGTGAAGAAATAACAGTATCCTTATTGCCCTGCCATTCCTTATGACCGTCAGCAATGAAGATAATGTTTTCTCCGATGCCCATGACGGAGTTCATGTCGTGGGTGTTTATGATAGTCGTCGTATTGTATTCCTTTGTAATTCCTGACAGCAAGTCGTCAATTACAAGCGATGTCTTTGGGTCGAGACCGGAGTTTGGCTCGTCGCAGAAGAGGTACTTCGGGTTCATTACGACGGCACGGGCAATGGCAACACGCTTCTGCATACCACCCGAAATCTCGCCTGGATATTTGTCTTCAGCCCCCTTCAGGTTCACGCGCTCAAGGCATTCCATAGCTCTGTCGTCACGTTGCCGTGAGTTCATATCAGAGAACATGTCGAGAGGAAAGCGTACGTTCTCTAGTACGGTGAGCGAGTCGAAGAGTGCTGCGCCTTGGAAAATCATCCCCATCTCGCGTCGCATCATTATCTGTTCCTTCTTCGACATACCGTAGAAGTTGCGCCCGTCGTATAGCACCTCGCCGCTTGTCGGAGTCAGCAGTCCCACGAGCGTACGCATCAGCACTGTCTTACCGGCACCGCTCTGTCCTATGATAAGGTTCGTTTTTCCGTCCTCGAACGTCGTGCTGATGTCGTGCAGCACTTCTTTGTCTTCGAAACTCTTGAATATATGTCTTGCTTCAATCATACATAAATAACCTCTCCAAGCCTCCCCCAAGGGGAGGATGTTTGATTACCAAATTAAATTCTATCCCCAGCCTGTCTTTCTTTCTTAATTGATTAAACCCCCTCCACTTGGGGAAGGCTTGGTGGGGAAAACGGTTTGTGGCTATGATAAAATTTGCGTCAGGAACACGTCGGAGAACAGAATCAGCACGCTGGAGCATACGACGGCGTCCGTCGATGCCTTTCCGACTTCTACCGAACCGCCCTTCACAGTGTAGCCCATGTATGAAGACACACTGGCGATGATAAAAGCGAAGAACAGACTCTTTATTATACTCATGTACATGAACCACGGATTGAAGTCGTGCTGTAAGCCCGCCGTCAGGTCTTCGATTGTAATAATGTGTCCAAAGAACGATGTTGCGTAGGCTCCGATGATGCCCATCGCACTCGAGAAAATGACGAGGAACGGCATGATGGTTATCAGTCCGGCTATCTTCGGCAGTATCAAGTAACTCGCTGAGTTGACTCCCATAATCTCCAAAGCGTCTATCTGCTGTGTCACCCGCATCGTTCCAAGCTCTGAGGCTATGTTAGAGCCCACCTTGCCTGATAGAATCAGACACATGATAGAACTCGAAAACTCCAGCAGCATTATCTCTCGCGTAACATATCCCGATACCCAGTGCGGCATCCACGGGCTCTGTATGTTCAGCTTTATCTGTATGCATATTACGGCACCGATGAAGAACGAGATGAGAAGCACGATGCCGATGGAGTCGACACCCAGCTGCGACATTTCCTTAATGTATCTCTTTCCGAACATCCGCATGCGCTCTGGACGTGAGAAAGTACGCCCCATAAGTTGCAGGTATTTACCGAATGTCGTAAGCCATTTGAATATTAACATTCCTTCGATTGATATATTTGTGGGTGCAAATTTACCCAAAATCCGCTAAAAACTGCAATATATTGAAATAGTTTTTCTAAAGTTGGGTGTTATTAAAGTTAATTTTGCTAATTTTGCACCACAAAGATAAATAACATGAACGAAAACGACAAGGTCATAGTCCAGCCTATTGGTGAAGATAAGGCGAACGTTACGCCACAGCCTACCGCAGCCGAGACAACGGACCAGGAGCCGAAGCCGGAGGCTGAGGAAGGTCGCAGTATTCTCCGTACCGAAGGACTTGTGAAGCGTTATGGCAAGCGTACGGTTGTCAACAACGTGAGCATCAATGTCCGGCAAGGCGAAATCGTCGGTCTGCTGGGACCAAACGGAGCCGGAAAGACGACAAGCTTCTACATGACCACTGGACTCATAGTGCCTAATGAAGGCCATGTCTACATCAACGACACAGAGATTACGAAGTATCCTGTCTACAAGCGTGCCCGTGCCGGTATAGGATACCTGCCTCAGGAGGCAAGTGTGTTCCGCAAGATGAGTGTCGAGGACAACATCATGGCTGTCCTTGAGATGACGAAACTTTCGCATCAGGAACGTATCGACAAAATGGAAAGCCTCATAAAGGAGTTCCGTCTCGAGAAGGTTCGTAAGAATATGGGTGACCGTCTTTCAGGAGGTGAGCGCCGCCGTACGGAGATAGCACGCTGTCTTGCCATCGACCCGAAGTTCATTATGCTCGATGAGCCGTTCGCAGGAGTCGACCCTATTGCCGTAGAGGACATCCAGCACATTGTATGGAGGCTCAAGTTCCGCAACATCGGCATTTTGATTACCGACCACAATGTCCACGAGACGCTGAACATCACTGACCGCGCCTACCTGCTCTTTGAGGGTCGAATTCTTTTCAAAGGCTCTCCTGAGCAGCTTGCTGCCAACAAGACGGTGCGTGAGAAGTACCTCGGAACCGACTTCGTACTGCAAAAGAAGGACTTCCAGCTTCTCGACGAGCGCAAGCGGGCACAGGAAGCAGCTGCCGATGCAGCCCAAGCAGAGGAGTAACCTTTGTGTTTCGGCTCATCGCTTAGCTCGCGTTCTGTATGCTTCTGCGTTGCAGAAGCCCTCCCCGAAACGGTTAAAAAAACAAATTTTCAACCTATATATTAGGTATTTACGCAAATATTGAGTACCTTTGCGACTCCATTTGGAAATCGAGAAAAATAAATAACATAAATAAAATAGAAAACAAGAAATGCAAGTTTCATTTGAAAATCCAGACAAGGTAAATGGCTTGATGACCATTACCGTTGAAGAGTCGGACTACAAGAACGATGTTGAGAAGGAACTTAAGGACTATCGTAAGAAAGCAAATATGCCAGGCTTCCGTGCCGGTCAGGTTCCAATGAGTCTTATTCGCCGCCGTATCGGTGGACAGGTTAAGGTCGATGTTATCAACAAAGTTCTCAGTGACAATCTTGAGAAATATCTTAAAGACAACAAGATAGACATGCTCGGCATGCCGCTTCCTCACGAGGGACAGGAGCCTGTAGACCTTGAGAAGCCGGCACCATACACATTCCAGTTCGACATTGCAGTCGCTCCGGAGTTCAAGGCTGAGCTTACCGCAAAGGATAAGATTGCTTACTACGACATAAAGGTTGACGACAAACTTATCGACCAGCAGGTTGATATGTTCGCAAGTCGTGCAGGACACTACGAGAAAGCAGACGTTTACGACCCAGAGAAGCGCGATTTGCTGAAGGGCGATTTGCGCCAGCTCGACGAGAACGGCAATACCCTTGAGGGTGGCTTGGAGCTTTCTGACGAGTCTCTTATGCCTGCATACTTCGACGACGAGGAGCAGAAGGAGAAGTTCACCAACGCAAAGCCAGGCGACATCATCACCTTCAACCCAACTAAGGCTTACAAGGGCGCTGACACACAGATAGCAGCTCTGCTCAAGGTAGACCGCGACAAGGTCGGCGAATACACCGGCGACTTCAGCTTCCAGGTAACCGAGGTTTCTCGTTTCGTCAATGCTGAAGTCAACGCTGAACTTTGGGAAGGTGTTTATGGTAAGGATAGCGGCATCAAGGATGAGGCTGGTTTCCGTGAGGCAATTGCCAAAGGACTTGCCGGTCAGCTTGAGGGCGACTCTGACTTCAAGTTCCTTCAGGACGTACGCAAGTATGTTACCGATAAGATTGGTGAAGTTAAGTTCCCTGACGAACTGCTCAAACGCATCCTCATCGCCAACAATTCAAAGAACCTCAAGACCAAGGAAGACCAGAAGAAGTTCATCGACAACAACTACGAGGGTAGCGTTAAGGAACTCGAGTGGGATATGGCTAAGAACCAGCTCGCTGTTGCCAATGGCATCAAGGTTGAGGACAAGGATGTCAACGATGCAGCCAAGGAGATGGCACGCATGCAGTTCGCACAGTACGGCATGAGCAATATCCCTGAGGAATACGTTGATAACTACGCCAAGGAAATGCTGAAGAAGAGAGAGACTGTTGAGCAGCTCGCCAACCGTGCACTTGACCGTAAGCTTACAGCAGCCCTGAAGGAAGTCGTTAAACTTGACCATAAGGAAATCAGTCTTGACGATTTCAACAAGATGTTGGAAGAAGACAACAAATAACTTTTTTGAAAAAAAACTTCTGTTTTTGTAGAGGTTATCGAGTTTTTTTCTTATCTTTGTAAAGAATATGCGAACAACCGCCATCGTTGGCACGGACTTTGCACATTTCAGACAAGATAAGAGAGGACTCGATAACCTCTTTATTTATGTCTAATAAACAAAAGAAAGGAACAAAATGAACGATTTCCGGAAATTCGCTACGCAAAAGCTTGGCATCAACGGACTCGTCCTCGACGAGACGCTGAAGGCCCAGCAGCAGTACATGAATCCATACATCCTGGAGGAACGCCAGCTGAATGTTACTCAGATGGATGTCTACTCCCGACTGATGATGGACCGTATCATCTTCCTGGGTTCAGAGATTGACGACTATGCCGCCAACACATTGCAGGCACAGTTGCTCTATCTTGACTCCGTGGACAGTGGTAAGGACATCTCAATCTACATCAACAGCCCTGGCGGAAGCGTAACGGCAGGACTCGGTATCTACGATACCATGCAGTTCATCTCGTCCGACGTCGCTACAATCTGCACCGGTATGGCAGCTTCTATGGCAGCCGTCCTGCTCGTAAGCGGTCAGGAAGGCAAGCGTTCGGCACTGCCTCATAGCCGTGTCATGATACACCAGCCGCTCGGCGGAGTACAAGGTCAGGCTTCGGATATCGAGATTGAGGCTCGCGAGATACAGAAGTTCAAGAAGGAACTCTACACCATCATCGCCAAGCACTCGCATCAGGACTACGACAAAGTATGGAAAGACAGCGACCGTAACTACTGGATGACGGCAGAGGAAGCAAAGGAATATGGTATGATTGACCAGATTCTGGAGCGCAAGTAATACAAAGGAGGATTTAGCTTAATGCCTAAGAAATGTAATTTTTGCGGAAGAAGCGAGCGTGATGTTCGCCTTCTGATATCGGGACTCAACGGAAACATCTGTGAGGATTGCCTCCGTCAGGCTTGGAACATTGCCCAGCAGGCTGGTGTCTACGACCAGCAGCCGACTGCAAAGGAAAGTGAAGAGCCACTGAAAGTTCCGAAACCAAAGGAGATAAAGGCATATCTCGACCAATATGTCATCGGTCAGGACGAGGCAAAACGCACTCTTGCCGTAGCTGTCTACAACCACTACAAGCGCTTGCAGCAACCTAAGGATGACAACGGCGTTGAGATTGAGAAGAGCAATATCATAATGGTGGGCTCCACGGGAACCGGTAAGACGCTTCTTGCACGTACTATCGCCAAGATGCTCAAGGTTCCGTTCACCATCGTCGACGCAACTGTCTTCACCGAGGCGGGCTATGTTGGTGAGGATGTCGAGAGTATCCTGTCACGTCTTTTGCAGGTTGCCGACTACAATGTAAAGGCAGCCGAGAAGGGAATCGTCTTCATCGACGAAATCGACAAGATAGCCCGCAAGAGCGATAACCCGAGCATCACGCGTGATGTCAGCGGCGAAGGCGTTCAGCAAGGACTGCTCAAGCTTCTGGAAGGTACGATGGTCAACGTTCCGCCACAAGGCGGACGAAAGCACCCTGACCAAGAGTATATCCACGTGGACACGCGCAACATATTGTTCATCTGCGGAGGAGCATTCGACGGCATAGAGCAGAAGATTGCACAGCGCATGAACACTCATGTCGTTGGCTTCAACTCAGTGCAGAATGTAGCACGCATCGACAAGAACGACTTGATGAAGTATGTCATGCCACAGGACCTTAAGTCATACGGACTTATACCGGAGATTATAGGTCGTCTGCCGGTTCTCACATACCTCAATCCGCTCGACCGTGCAGCTTTGCGCCGCATCCTTGTTGAGCCGAAGAACTCCATCGTACGCCAGTATGAGAAACTCTTCGATATGGATAAGATAAAACTTACGTTCACAGACGAGGCTCTCGACTTCATCGTCGACAAGGCTATAGAATACAAACTCGGAGCACGTGGCTTGCGTTCTATCGTCGAGAGCGTTATGAGGGACGCAATGTTCGAAATACCGTCTACGCGCAAGCGCAGCTTTGAAGTCACAGCCGACTATGCAAAGCAGCAGCTTGAGAAGGCTCACCTGCAAAGGCTTGAGTCTGCGTAACTGAACTCTTACGGCGGTGGTGCCGTCTCCTACGTTGGCGGCACCACCGTTACAATTCTACGAAACCTGCCGGAATGGACAGCTGTTTCATGCGGCGGGTACTACAATAACGGAACGACAATCACACGTTCTAAAAACCTTGCAACAAGACATTACGCTATATCAATGACGAAAACCGCAGATCTGAAGAAAGCATTAAAAGACATCTTTGGCTTTGATAGCTTCAAAGGCGACCAAGAGGCCATAATTCGTAACCTCATGGCAGGCAACGACACGTTCGTGCTTATGCCTACAGGCGGAGGCAAAAGTCTCTGCTACCAATTGCCGTCACTGCTCATGGACGGCACTGCCATCGTCGTCTCGCCTCTCATTGCCCTTATGAAGAATCAGGTTGACGTTGTCAATGGTATTAGCGAAGAGGATGGCGTGGCCCACTATCTCAATTCTACTTTGAAGAAAAGTGAGATAGACCAGGTCAAGGATGATATTTCCTCGGGTAAGACAAAACTGCTTTATGTCGCTCCGGAGGCATTGAACAAGCAAGAGAATGTCGACTATTTCAAGACCATCAAGATAAGTTTCTATGCCATAGATGAGGCTCACTGTATCTCAGAATGGGGTCATGACTTCCGCCCCGAGTACCGTAAGATACGTGATTCTATCGACAGAATAGGGCGTGCTCCTATCATTGCCCTCACCGCTACAGCAACCGACAAGGTACGCAACGATATTATGCGTAGTCTTGAAATCGAGAAAGCAAAACAGTTCAAGAGCTCTTTCAACCGTCCGAACCTCTTCTATGCCGTCCGTGCAAAGACTTCGACGGTCGACAAGGATATAGTGAAGTTCATCAAGGACAATGCCGGTAAGAGCGGTATTATATATTGTCTGTCACGCAAGAAGGTAGAGGAACTTGCCGAAATCCTTCGTGCCAACGATATAAAGGCTGCCGCCTACCATGCCGGTCTCGACTCTGAGGTGCGTTCAAGGACGCAGGACGACTTCCTGCAGGAGAAGATTGACGTCATCGTTGCCACAATCGCTTTCGGTATGGGTATAGACAAACCCGATGTCCGTTTCGTCATTCATTACGATATACCAAAGAGTCTCGAAGGCTATTATCAGGAAACGGGACGCGCTGGTCGTGACGGTCAGGAGGGCATTTGTATCGCCTACTACTCCCAGAAAGACTTGAAGAAACTCGAAAAGTTCATGGAGAGCAAACCTGTTGCTGAACAGGAGATTGGCAGACAACTGCTTCAGGAAACACAAGCGTACGCTGAGTCGTCGGTTTGCCGTCGCAAACTGTTGCTCCACTACTTCGGTGAGGAATACCCGAAGGACAACTGCGGTATGTGTGACAACTGCCGCAACCCAAAGAAAAAGATTGAGGGCAAGGACGCCCTGCTTATCATCCTTAAGGCTGTCAAGGCTGTAAAGGAAAACTTCCAACAAGAATACATCATCAATTTCGTGCGCGGTTTCGCCACGGACGACATCCGTGCGCATCATCATGACGAACTCGACGAATTCGCCGAAGGCAAGGACATACCGGTAGCAACATGGAATCCGGTCATACGTCAGGCTCTGTTGTCGGGCTATCTTAAGAAAGACATCGAGAACTACGGTATTCTTAAGCTCACGGCAGCCGGCAAACGGTTCATCAAGAATCCGGTTTCGTTTCCGATAGTGCTCGATACCGTCTTCAAGGACGACTATGACGACGATGCCTCTGAAGGCGGAACGTCGGCTCTCGATTTACCGTTGAAGCAGATGCTCGTCAACTTGCGACGTGAGATAGCTCAGAAAAACAAACTCCCGACATACGTTATCTTCCAGGATGTATCGCTCGACCAGATGGCGACTATGTATCCGACAACCCTCAAGGAGTTGCAGAACATACAGGGCGTGGGCGCCGGTAAGGCTAACAGATATGGCAAACCGTTCTGTGAACTCATCCGTAAGTACTGCCAGGAGAACGACATCGTGCCTCCTGAGGAACTGCGCGTGCGTACCGTTGCAAAGCGTAGTATGCAGAAGGTGAAGATAATCAAGGATATAGACCGCCAGCTTCCACTCGACGACATTGCCGATGTCGAGGGACTGGAATTTGATGAACTCCTCGACCAACTCTATGAAATCGTGAAGAGCGGAACGAAGATAAATATCGATTACTTCCTCGATGATGTCTACGATGCCGACCAGATACAGGATGTCTACGACTATTTCAAGGAATCGGAAACTGATGACCTCGATGCTGCCTACGACGAACTCGACAGCGATTACTCAGAAGAGCTAATCCAACTTGTACGCATCAAGTTTATCTCCGACATGGGCAACTAAGCCAACGTCTTGCTTATTTCACATCCACTTATAATCGCCTGTCATCGCTTATCCCCGCTTACCCCCAACAGAACCTTATAACTTACAATAAAAACCAAAAATGAAGAAACTGTCAAAAAGACTTCTGCTAAGCGCAATGCTGCTCTGTGGCATTGCCACAACAACAGCAACCGCACAGACCGTTGACGGCCGTAACTTCGGCATCGACGGCTTCGCAGCCCTTTCGGGCACACAAGGAACAAACTGGTATCTCGCCAACGGCACCACTGGTGGTGCGGGCGGCAAGGTCGTTTATGCCAATACTTTCTCCGAGTTGCAGGCTTATCTGCAAGCCAAAGACCCTTATATCATTCTTGTCGACCACGATATCACGACGGGAATCAAGGCTTATGTCGATGACCTTTCTACCGGACATCTTTGCGACAAGCAAGATGGCAGCGAGGGTGTGGAGACGACCTACGGCGAGCGCATCCGTGTTTCAAGCAACAAGACACTTATCGGTATCGGCGACTCTGAGGACAAGGCGCCTCTCTTCAGCCGCATCACATTCGTCTTCCAGTGCACCAACAATGTCATAATCCGCAACTGCCGTTTCACAATGGTAGGTGTGCCAATCCTCAAGACCGGTGAGAACAAAATCGTGGCCTACCGTGACGGAGTGCAGAAAGAGGTCGGCGACCCTGACTGTATCGGTATTCAGGCTGACCTGAACTCGGCAAAGACCGACTTCGGAGGTCATATATGGATTGACCACTGCTCGTTCTTCAACGGCAACGCTGCCAATAAAGATCGCTACGACGGTCTCCTCGACTGCAAGAACAACGTACAGTTCCTGACGTTCTCTTACAATCACTTCTACAACCACGACAAGGCTTGCCTCTTCGGAAAGGGCGATACCGACATCTTCGGCAGTGAGCGCACCATCAGTTTCCATCACAACTTCTTCGAGAACATCGAAGGCTCGCGCTTGCCTTTGCAGCGTGGCTCGTTCCTCGACTATGCCAATAATTACATGCTTGGCTGCCAGGACGGTTGGGATGTACGCCCCCGTGCAACGGCATACGTACAGGCTTGTTACTTCGAAAACACCAAGAGCCCTATCCGCAGTGACCGTGGCGGTAGTCTGAACATCCGAAAGGACGCTGGCTATGAGCTCTATTTCACAGGTTGCAACAACGTCCCTGAAGGCTATACGAATGCTGATGGTCATAAGATTAGCAAGAGCTACAACATCACGACTACCAATTGGAAGCCGACGGATGTAGATGCCAACTATAAGTTGAATATTATCGACAAGACTGCTGATGTTCCAACCATCGCCAAGAAGTATTCTGGTGCCGGCAAGATTGTCATCTGGAAGACTTACGCCGACAATGTTCCGGCTGAGGACAATGCTGAGTTCAATAAGGCTCTTGGTAACCAGGCTGTTGGCGAAGGTGTCTATGACGCGCAGGGTAACAAGATTTCTCATGCTTCTACCGATGCCATCGAGAATGTCGACGCTGCCACTTCCACTGCTGCTCCAGCTGCTTACTACAACGTCAATGGTGTCCGCCTCTCTGCTCCGCAGCGTGGTCTCAACATCGTTAAGATGTCGAACGGTACAACAAAGAAGGTCGTTGTGAAGTAAGAAAATAAGAAATGTCCTAACCAAGCTTTCCCTTGGGGGAAGGCTTGGTTAGGATTTTAGCTTATGGCTTTTGGTCTATGATTACCCCAAAAGACAGGTTTCGTCTTTCTTTTTAATTTGTTTTCGCTTGGAAAATAAATTAAAAGCTACTGAAAAATAAATTAAAAATGAGAGAAAAATAAATTAAAAATCATCCAAAAATAATTTATTTTTCATTCCCAAACATGACCTTTTGCAATCTCATTGGATATCAATGACATTCCCGTTCTTCAACTTTTGTGTTTTCATAGCTCTACATTCCCTTTTCAACTATATACTTTCCGCCCATAAGTCTGTTACGTTCAATCTGATGCAATATCATTTTCCGAATTGTTGCCATATCCTTATGCCACTGTTATTTATTGCCGTGTCCCTTGCCGTTAAATACATTTAATGATGTAAGAAAACGGAAGAAAAATGGTGTCTATGTGGAAAAATATTGGTAAATTTGCACGCAATAAATTTTCAAATACATATATGTCATCATTTGTTGCAGATAAAATAGTGATGGACGGTCTTACTTTCGACGACGTCCTTTTAATTCCAGCGTATTCAGAAGTTCTTCCTAAAGAGGTTGTCTTAAAAACCCGTTTCACTCGGAACATAGAGCTTAATGTTCCGTTTGTTTCGGCTGCTATGGATACCGTTACCGAAGCGTCGATGGCTATTGCCATGGCTCGCGAGGGTGGTATAGGTGTTATCCATAAGAACATGACAATCGACGAGCAGGCACGACAGGTTGAAAGCGTTAAGCGTGCAGAGAACGGTATGATTTACGACCCTGTCACCATCAAGAAAGGCCGCACCGTCAAGGATGCTCTCGACATGATGGCAAGCTACCACATCGGCGGCATACCTGTCGTTGACGATGATAACCATCTCGTTGGTATCGTTACTAACCGTGACCTGCGCTTCGAGAGGCACATGGACAGACTCATCGACGACGTCATGACAAAGGAAAACCTCGTCACAACACATCAGCAGACCGACCTTCAGGCTGCCGCGCAGATTCTGCAGGAGCACAAAATTGAAAAGCTTCCGGTCGTAAACAAGGACAACAAACTTGTCGGACTGATTACATATAAGGATATTACCAAGGCTAAGGACAAGCCAATGGCATGCAAGGACGACAAAGGCCGTCTTCGTGTTGCTGCCGGTGTCGGAGTAACGGCTGACACATTGCGGCGTGCCGAGGCTTTGGTGAAAGCCGGAGTCGATGCTATCGTCATCGATACAGCACACGGTCACTCCAAGGGAGTTGTCGAAAAGCTCCGCGATGTTAAGGCTGCATTCCCTAATATCGACGTTGTTGTCGGTAACGTAGCTACCGGTGAGGCTGCAAAGTACCTCGTTGACAACGGTGCTGACGCCGTTAAGGTTGGTATCGGGCCTGGCTCAATCTGCACAACACGTGTCGTTGCCGGTGTTGGTGTACCACAGCTCTCTGCCGTTTACGATGTTTACACAGCTCTGCAGGGAACCGGTGTGCCTCTTATCGCTGATGGTGGACTCCGCTATTCAGGTGATGTCGTCAAGGCACTCGCTGCCGGTGGCAGTTGCGTTATGATTGGTTCACTCGTTGCTGGTACTGAGGAAAGCCCTGGCGAGACCATCATCTTCAACGGGCGTAAGTTCAAGACATACCGCGGCATGGGCTCTCTTGAGGCTATGGAGCAGAAGAATGGCTCAAGCGATCGTTACTTCCAGGGCGATATCAAGGATGCCAAGAAGCTCGTACCGGAAGGCATCGCAGGTCGCGTACCTTACAAGGGAACAGTTCAGGAAGTAATCTACCAGCTCGTAGGTGGTCTCCGCTCGGGTATGGGATATTGCGGAGCTGCTGACATAGAGCACCTGCACAACGCCAAGTTCACCCGCATTACCAATGCCGGTGTACTCGAGAGCCATCCTCACGACATCACAATCACGAGTGAGGCTCCTAACTATTCAAGACCAGAATAATAAATCCCACAATCGTCTTCGGATCTCCTATACATATTATATATATAATGTGTAGAATAAGGAGAGCCCGAAATCTATAAAAACGGACATAAAATGAAAATCCAACTGATTATAGCCTCAGCCCTGCTTTGCTGTGCAACAGCTTCGGCTCAGACTACTACGGTAAAGGCGACAGACAGCGCCAACGACCCTGTCATCATGACAATAGCAGGCAAGCCGGTGCTTCGCTCAGAGTTCGAGTACTCATATAATAAGAACAACTCTGTCGGTGTCATTGACAAAAAGACCGTCGACGAGTATGTTCCGTTGTTCGTCGACTACAAGTTGAAGGTACAGGCAGCACTTGATGCACACCTCGACACCATCTCGGCGTTCAACAAGGAGTTCCGTACATACCGCGACCAGCAGTTGCGTCCGTCTTTTGTCACCGATGCCGACATGGATTCCATGAGCCATGTGGTATATGACAACACTGCAAGGGAGATTGGTGACAAGGGCCTCTACTCATGTTCGCACATTCTTCTGCGCCTGCCTGCCGATGCTTCGAAGGGCCTGGAGGATACCGTCAAGACACGTATCGACTCCGTCTACAACGCTCTGAAGCATGGTGCAAACTTCAAGGAACTTGCCACAAAGCTCTCTGAAGACCCAGGCTCGGCAAGCCGTGGCGGATACCTCGGTGGTCCTTTCGGTCCCGGTACGATGGTGAAGGAATTCGAGGATGTAGCCTACACGCTTAAGGACGGTCAGATTTCAAAACCGTTCAAGTCGCAGTTCGGCTACCATATCATAAAGATGGACAAGCGCGAGCAGTTGCCACCATACGACTCTCTGCGTGCCAACATCATGCGTTTCCTTGAGTACCGACAGTATCGCGAAGTCCTTGCCAAGGAGAACGTTGAGAAACTCGCCCGCCAGCAGGGCACTACCGTTGACGCAGTGTATGACGCCCGCGCCAAGAAACTTGAGGCTGAAGACCCCGCTTTGAACAATCTCATCCGCGAGTACCACGACGGTCTGCTGTTGTTCGCTATCAGCGACAGTCTCGTTTGGGACAAGGCGACAAAGGACGAGGCAGGTCTGGAGAAGTATTTCAAGGCTAACAGAAAGAAATATACTTGGGATGCGCCCCGCTTCAAGGGCATAGCATATCACGTTCGTGAGGCTGCTGACGTCAAGGCAGTGCGCGACTGCGTTAAGAAAGTTCCGTTCAAGGACTGGGCAGAGACGCTTCGTAAGACCTTCAACAACGACAAGACCATCCGCATCCGTGTTGAGAAGGGTCTCTTCAAGCAGGGTGACAACGCATTGGTCGACAGTCTCGAGTTCGGCAAGAAGAATGTCCGCTACACCAAGAATAAGGATTATCCTATCGATGCAGTGTACGGAAAGATGCTGACAAAGCCTGAAGAACTTGACGATGTTCGTGGTGTCGTAACGTCAGACTATCAGAATGCCCTCGAGAAGAAGTGGGTTGCTGACCTCCACGACAAATATGCTGTCAGCATAAACCGTGACGTTGTTGCTACGGTAAACAAACATTAATAATGAAGAAGAACCTTACAGTACATACGCTCCTGGCTGCTGGCGTCGCCGTTTGCACTGCCGTTACGGTCAGCGCAGGTATCGCCGGAATGCCGTCCGGAAGCAATCTGTCATCGTTGATGTCACCGGCTGCTGTCGGTGACACCGTCGCTGCTGACTCCAGTTCTGCCGGCACTGCCGCAAAGACGTCGGTAGACCCATTGGCAGAGACCAATCACAATATTGTCGACGAGGTCATCTGGGTCGTAGGCGATGAGCCTATACTGCTCTCCGACGTTGAGGCTACCAAGCTTCAGGGTACCTATCAGGGTCAGAACTTTGGTGACAATGCCGACTGTACCATACCGGAGCAAATCGCAGTTCAGAAGCTTTTCCTCCATCAGGCTGCGCTCGACAGTCTCGAAGTGTCAGAGTCGGAGATAACACAGGGCGTCGACCAGCAGATAAACTACTGGATTCAGGCTGCCGGCGGTTCGAAGGAACGCCTCGAGCAGTACCGCAAGGAGTCGATTACTCAGATGCGTCAGGAACTCCGCGACGAGTTCAAGAACAGTCAGCTGGTGCAGAAGATGCGTCAGAAACTTGTCGAGGACATCACCGTATCGCCTGCTGAGGTTCGTTCGTATTTCCGTAATCTTCCGGCTGACAGTATCCCGACGATACCGACAACAGTTGAGGTTGAGATTATAACCCAGACTCCAAAGGCAACACCGGAGGAGATAGCACGTGTCAAGGACCAGCTCCGCGAGTACACCGACCGTGTCAACAAGGGCGAGATATCATTCTCTACACTTGCAAGTCTTTATTCGGAGGATACCGGTTCGGCACGTCAGGGTGGCGAGATTGGTTACACCGGACGTGGCATGCTTGACCCGGCATTCGCTGCTGTAGCTTTCAACCTGACCGACCCGAAGAAGGTTTCGAAGATTGTAGAGTCGGAGTTCGGATACCATATCATTCAGCTCATCGACCGCCGTGGCGACCGCATCAATGTGCGCCATATCCTTCTGAAGCCGAAGATTGAGGCTCCGGCCGTAGAGAAAGCTGAGAACAGACTCGACTCCATAGCCAACGACATTCGCAGCGGAAAGTTCTCTTTCGAGGATGCAGCAATGTATCTCTCCGATGATAAGGACACCAAGAACAACAACGGACTGATGGCTAACTCCACACAGAGTGAGCGTACGTCGCGTTTCCGTATGCAGGATTTGCCGGCAGAGGTCGCCAAGGTCGTCGATACGTTGAGTGTCGGCGAGGTGTCGCGCCCGTTCCAGATGGTCAATGACCACGGAAAGCTCGTTTGCCTGATAGCTAAGCTGAAGAGCCGGGTCGACTCCCATAAGGCAACAATTACCGAAGACTTTCAGGAAATGCGGAATATAGTACTTGCAAAGCGACGCGAGGAAGTCCTCCACGAGTGGGTAGTAAAAAAGATTAAAGATACTTACGTGCGTATGTTACCCGAATACCGGGATTGTAAATTCGAATACGAAGGATGGGTAAAGTGACGACAGTAAGTCATAATACGATTAACGACAGGCATAGAATTTATCTATTGAGGATTCTATGCCTGTTTGCCCTATGTCTGCCGGTGGTCGCCCCGGCGCAGATAAGAAAGGGGAAACCAGCCAAGAAGAAGGCGGAGTGGGTGTTTCTCGACCATGCCGACGAGCTCAGCTACGACCAGATGAAACAGCCGGGTGTACAGATAGCGCGCGGAAAGGTTAAGTTCCGCTTTGAGGATAATACCCTCGACTGCGACAGCGCCTATTTCAATCAGTACATGAATACGTTCCAGGCGTTCGGTCATGTTCGTATGCACCGTGCTACCGGGAATATAAACCTGACCTGTGACCGTGCTGCCTACAACAGTATGACGCATGTCTTTCAGGCTCGCAAGGGCGTGGTGCTGACTCAGCCGGGAAATTCGCTGCATTGCGACAGCCTCGATTACAATACAACGGCGCATCAGGCAAACTACTTCGGGCATGGAGTGCTGCGGGGAAGTGGCTCTACTGTGACTTCGGAGCGCGGCGACTATAATACGAAATCGCACGATGCGCACTTCACCGGTAAGCAGGTGGTGCTGAGAAGTCCGGAGTATAATGTCACAACGCCGAACCTCAGTTATAACACGGAGACTAAAAAGGGACATGTTGAGGGTCCTTCGGTGATACGCACTCCTAACGGCGAGGTCATTCACACTAACAATGCCGACTTCGACGGACGTACCCGCAGTTTCGCAACGCACGGTCATTCGACTGTTACATCACGTGAGCGCGACATCGAAGGTGACAATATGGACTACAACCGCTCGACTGGCTATGGCGAGGGACACGGTAACGTGCGTGTCAACGACAAGCAGGGCGGTCGTATTATCACAGGTGATAATGTGAAGTTCCGTACCGGTCAGGTGTACAAAAAAGGAAAGCCGCACAACGAAATCGTAGAGTATGAAGGTCAGGGACATGCCAAGATTATCGATAAACCTGGACAGCGGACTATAAAGGGTGACTACCTGAGTTACAATAGTCGCACGAAAGTAGGCTACGGACGTGGCAATGTCGACTACATAGACCACAAGAGGAAGAATGCTTTCTTGGGTGATTATGTTCATTATACCGAACTTGACGCCATCGCTTACGGTCGTGCAATCGTCAAGGACTTCTCGCAGGGAGATACGTTGTTCGCACATGCGGATACGATAAAGATGAAGGGTAAAATCGAAAACCGCGAGATTGCCGGAAAGACGGTGGCTGACACAATTCGCACACTGTACGGAATTGACAATGTCCGTGCGTACCGTACCGACGTGCAGGCTGTGTGTGGACTGCTTGTTGGTTGCAGCCGCGACTCGAGCATGACTCTCTACCAGGACCCGATAGTGTGGAATGGTTCGCATCAGCTTGTAGGTGATTCTATAATTACTTACATGAACGACTCGACAATACGTGAGGCGCATGTCATGGGCAATGCTTTCTCCATTGAACAGTTGGACGACAAGGTCAATTACAACCAGGTGTCGTCGAAGGAAATGGAAGGTTATTTCGTCGATGGGAAAATCCGCTGGGGACAGGCAACAGGCAATGTGCTTATCATCTATTATCCGGTAGACGACAAGGACAGTTCGCTGATAGGGCTCAACTACACAACCACGGATACGATGCGTGTCTTCATGACTCCCGAACGGAAGCTTCAGAAGATTTGGATGCCTAAGGCGGAGGGCACTTTGTACCCGATGAACCAGATACCGGCTGATAGAAAGCAGCTGCGCGGGTTCGCCTGGTACGACTATATACGTCCTCTCGACAAGAACGACTTGTTCCGTCATGTCAAGAAAGGTGGCGGTAACCAGCAGCGTCAGATACGCATCGCGCCTCCGCCATTGCAGTATGTCGATGATGGAAATACACGGCAGATTGCCGGAAGGCAGACGGCTTCGACTTCAACAACATCAAGGGACAGGCGCAGATGAGTTTCTTCAAACAACCAAAGCCGCGTCGCTTTCACCATGAACCCATCTATTACGATGAGCATTCGGACCGTGTGCGTAATATAAAGGAACGCGCGCGTGAGGAGTTGGGAGGAAAGCAGGACGGTAGAGTGGACGAAAGTAAAATCAAGGAAGCCTTCAGCGGTGCCACGCCACATCTTCGTCGGTATGATAACCGGCGCACGGCAGCATCGTGGGTTACAAGCTCCGGTGCCTTGTTGGTAATAATCCTCGTCCTCCTTTTGGTGTGGATTTATTTAAGCAGATAGTCAATGAGTGATATAATACAACTTTTACCCGACAGCGTTGCAAACCAGATTGCGGCTGGTGAGGTCATACAGCGCCCCGCCTCCGTTATAAAGGAACTGGTGGAAAACTCTGTCGATGCCGGTGCGAAGAATATTGATGTCCTCGTGACGGACGCCGGTCGCACTGCCATCCAGGTCATCGACGATGGTAAGGGTATGTCGGAGACTGACGCACGGTTGGCTTTCGACCGTCATGCGACATCGAAAATACGCAAGGCGGACGACCTTTTCTCTCTTCATACGATGGGTTTCCGTGGCGAGGCGTTGCCTTCCATAGCGGCAGTGGCGCAGGTTGAGCTCAAGACAAAGCTTCGTGGCGAAGAGATAGGTACGCTTTTGTCTATCAGTGGCAGTAAGGTGACGGGACAGGAACCTTGCTCGTGCCCTGAAGGAAGTAACTTCCTCGTAGAGAATTTGTTCTTCAATGTTCCGGCACGGCGTAAGTTTCTCAAGTCGAATACTACTGAACTCAATAATATTATCACTGCTTTTCAGCGTATAGCACTTGTCTATCCGCAGATAAAATTCAGTCTTCAAAGCAACGGAACTGAAGTTTACAATCTTCCTGTGGGCAGTGCCAAGCAACGCATCGTCGACATCTTTGGCAAGAAAATGAGCCAAGAACTGTTGCCGGTGGGCGTCCAGACGACGCTGTGCAATATCTCCGGCTTCGTCGGTAAGCCTGAGGCAGCTCGCAAGAAGGGTGCAAGGCAGTTTTTCTTCGTCAACGGGCGTTACATGAAACACCCATACTTCAACAAAGCTGTACAGTCGGCTTTCGAGCGGTTGATACCGTCCGGTGAGCAGGTACCTTATTTTATCTACTTCGATGTGGACCCTCATAACATCGATGTGAACATCCATCCGACGAAGACGGAGATAAAGTTCGAGAACGAACAGGCTATTTGGCAGATTCTCGCGGCAGCCGTCAAGGAGGCGGTGGGGAAGTTCAGTGAGGTCCCAACCATCGATTTCGACATGGAAGGAGTACCGGAGATACCTGTTTATGACCCTAGCCGCAAGGTGTCAGCTCCTAAAATAAACGTCGACCCACAGTACAATCCGTTCAAGAATCCCGTACAGCAGCATCAGGCCGTTACTCAGCGCAACTGGCAATCGCTGTATGAGGTCGTGCGCCACGAGTCCTCTCAGGAGACGGAAATGTTCCCTGAGGAAACGCCTTCGGCATCTGACGAGAACCTGATAGCCGAAAAGTCGCCCACGCATTATCAATATAAGGCAACGTATATCATGACGGCGGTGAAGTCGGGGCTTATGATTATCGACCAGCACCGTGCCCACGTGCGTATCCTTTACGAGCGTTACATGAAGCAACTGGCAAGTAACCGTCGCCTGCCTCAAAAGGAACTGTTCCCGGAAGTTGTCCACTTCTCGCCCTCCGAAGTGGTAATGCTTAAGAAAGTGCTGCCGGAGATGAACGCATTGGGCTTCGAACTGACCGATATGGGTGACAATAGCTATGCCGTTAACGCCATTCCGTCAGGCCTGGAAGGAGTTAGCGTGTCCAAACTCGTTGCCGACATGATTGACGCAGCTGTCAATAAGGACGCGACTGTGCATGAAGAGATAAACCGTTCGCTTGCTTTGAGCCTAGCGCGGAGTGCTGCCATACCTCGTGGACAGGTCCTCGGCAACGACGAAATGGAAAGTGTCATCAACGATTTGTTCGCTTGTGGCAACGTCAATTATACTCCTGACGGTAAGAAAATTCTTTTCATTCTACCTCAGCAGGATATAGAGCGGATGATGGGACATTAATTGTTGCCTCGCAACAAATATTATGTTAAAATCCGCTTTTTTTACTTTAAAGTGGAAAAAATGAAAAAAACATAGTACCTTTGTCGCGCAATATATCGCAATTTATTTAAAAAGGTATTAAAAAGGAGTAAATCCCCGATTCCCTAGTAGGTAAAAATAAACTTCGGAAGGATTAAACTTAATAAGTAATATTACAAATAATAACCGATCGTTATGAAGAAATTTTTAATGGTATTGGCATTTGCTGGAGCTTCTTTCGCATCATTTGCACAGAGCAACAGTATCGTTGCCAACAAGAGTAGTGTTGCTACCAACTCTTTCTGGAACAACTGGTTTGTTCAGGCTGGGTTCGATTGGAACATGTGGTATTCTGATCAGGAGCACGGACATGACCTGACCAAGAGTCCGTTCAAGGGCTTCCGCTCAGTTCCTGGTGTGTCAGTCGCAGTAGGAAAATGGTTCACCCCGGGTCTCGGACTTCGTTTGAAGGCTCAAGGTATCTGGGGTCGTCGCGTTGATAGCGACAACGGCTTGCAGGGCGAAGAGAAGGCAGGAACAAAGTACTGGCTGCTTAATGGCGACGCTCTCTTCAACCTCAGTAACATGATTGTAGGCTATAACCCAAAGCGTGTTTGGAATCTTATTCCATTCTTCGGCGCTGGTATCGGCCGCAACATGAATGAAGACTTCTATGGTATGGACCTCCGTGTCGGTATCCTCAACGAGTTCCGTGTTTCAAAAGCTGTTGCAATCAACTTCGAACTCGGCTGGAACCGTATCGAGGGTGACATCGATGGCTCTGGCTCAGGTACAGGTCGTGGATGGGTTTCACATGATAACAACCTCTATGCTGAGGTCGGTCTGACTTACAGTCTTGGTAAGAAAACTTGGGATGTTACACCTGATGTCGACGCAATCAATGCTGAGCACCAGGCTGCTGTTGATGCCCTCAATGCTAAACTGCGTGATGCTGAGAACGAGAACGCAAACCTTCGCACACAGTTGAAGGCTCAGCCAAAGACAGAAACTATCACACAGTCTGTCAAGGAGCTGATTTCAACTCCGGTTTCTGTATTCTTCGAGCTCAACAAGACCAACGTCGCATCTGAAAAAGACCTCGTCAACGTTCGCGCTATCGCAAAGTATGCTAAGGACAACAACCGTAAGATTCTCGTAACCGGTTACGCTGACAGCGCGACAGGTACACCTGAAATCAACCACAACCTTTCTGTTAAGCGTGCAGAAATCGTCAAGGAAGAACTCGTCAAGATGGGTATCCCTGCCGAGAACATCACAACAGAGGGCAAGGGCGGTGTTGAGCAGCTGTCGCCAATCTCATTCAACCGTCGTGCAACGGTTCAGATTACCGACTAATAATCAAGTCGAAAACATTTTATTTGACTACATATCTGGGCGTGCCGCATAGCGGTGCGTCCTTTTAATTTGCTTTATTTTGAAAAAAAACATCGAAAAATTTTGTGGGAACAAATAATATGCTTACCTTTGCACTCGCTTAACAGAAATGCATTGGGCGTTTAGCTCAGTTGGTTTAGAGCATCTGCCTTACAAGCAGAGGGTCGGCGGTTCGAATCCGTCAACGCCCACTGGGGTGTTTCCCCGTAGTCCTTCGGGATTGCGGGGATTTTTTATGCCCTTACGTTTCTTATGCGTTATTTTACGAAATATTATAAGTTTTTCTTGTTGTAAACCAATTTTATTTGCTACTTTTGCACCGTATTAATACAAGTTTTTTCAGAGAAAGCATCATGAGTCTTGACACGCTTACGGCCGTTTCGCCTATTGACGGTCGCTACAGAGGTAAAACAGAGAAACTGGCAAACTATTTTTCAGAGTATGCCCTTATACGTTATCGTGTTCTGGTGGAGATAGAATACTTCATTGCGCTGTGCGAATTACCGTTGCCACAGCTCAAATCGTTCGACCATAGCTTGGTCGAGCGGTTGCGCGACATATACCGCAACCTTGACGAAAAGGACGCGGCGCGCGTGAAAGAGATTGAGAAGACCACCAACCACGATGTAAAGGCAGTGGAATACTTCATCAAGGAAGAGCTCGACAAGATTGGAGGGCTCGACCGTTACAAAGAGTTCGTGCACTTCGGACTTACTTCCCAGGACATAAACAACACCAGCTTCCCACTCATGCTTAAGGAAGCACTTAACGATGTCTACTATCCGCTGTTGCAGGAGCTTATCGACCAGCTTCAGACATACGCAGAAGAGTGGAAGAATGTGCCTATGCTGGCAAAGACACACGGACAGCCTGCATCGCCGACACGCCTTGGTAAAGAGATTGAAGTGTTCGTATATCGTCTCAACGAACAACTCGCAACGTTGAAAGCATGCAAGTTCACTGCCAAGTTTGGTGGTGCTACAGGCAACTACAACGCCCATCATGTAGCTTATCCGGACTACGATTGGAAGAAGTTCGGCGACAAGTTCGTCAGCGAGAAACTTGGTCTTGAGCGCGAGCAGTGGACCACTCAGATAAGCAACTACGACCATCTGGGCAGCATTTTTGATGCTCTTCGCCGCATTAATACCATTATCATTGACCTTGACCGTGACTTCTGGATGTACATTTCCATGGAGTATTTCAAGCAAAAGATAAAGAAAGGCGAAGTAGGCTCAAGCGCTATGCCTCACAAAGTGAACCCTATAGACTACGAGAACAGTGAAGGCAACCTCGGGTTGTCCAACGCCATACTCCAGTTCCTTGCCGCAAAGCTGCCTGTAAGCCGCTTGCAGCGAGACTTGACAGACTCTACCGTATTGCGTAACATAGGTGTTCCACTCGGACATACAGTCATAGCAATTCAGAGTACACTGAAAGGTCTGCGCAAGTTGATACTCAACCAGGACAAGATTAACAGCGACCTCGACAACACATGGGCTGTCGTTGCAGAGGCATTGCAGACAATTCTGCGTCGTGAGGAGTACCCCCATGCTTATGAAACCCTGAAAGCATTGACGCGTACTAACAAGAAGATGACAGAGGAAACTATCCACGACTTCATCAAGACACTCGATGTGAGCGACGCTGTGAAGGCAGAGATGATGGCAGTTACGCCCCATAACTACACTGGAATGTAGAATTCCGCATGTATGAAGGGCACTATTAATAATTGTATATTGGGATAATAGATAAATATAAATTATATATTTCCAGAATTAAAGAGAACGGCCGGGAGGCTATTATTAACAAAAACGAAGAAGCTATTATGGCAGAAGAAACAGAGAACAAGGAAGGATTGACTTCGGAACAGAAGAGTACTAACCGGGAAGGCTATTCGCCAGCAGGACAGTCTAGTAGTTATCACAAGGACGCACGTGCAGGACGCCCACAGCGGCCACGTATCCGTGTGCCTCGCCAGTACAACAGCGACCATGCAAGCAGCGAGGGAGGCTTCCGTCCGGAAGGCTTCGGAGCAGGACTTCAGAAGAGCTCCAGCGAAGCAGGTCACGAGCGTCAGGGCGTCTATCAGCGTCAAGGTGGCTATCAGAGCCGCAGCGGTTACCAGAGCCGCGGCAACTACAACTCGGGTCACGGCTATCAGAGCCGTGGTGGTTACAACAGCAATCGTGGCGGCTATCAGAGCCGTGGAAACTACAATAACAACCGTGGTGGCTATCGCCCACGCTACAACAGCAACGGCGAAGGCACCGAAAGCGGTTACCAGCAGAACTATAACAGCGAGAAAACCGAGGGCGGCTACCAGAGTCGCGGCGGTTATCAGCAGCGTCAGGGTGGCTATCAGAGCCGTCAGGGAGGCTACCAGAGTCGCGGCGGATACCAGCAGCGCCAGGGCGGTTACAACCGTGGCGGAGGCTATCAGAGCCGTGGTGGCTATCAGAGCCGTGGCGGTTACAACGCAGGAGGTTTCCGCAAGCGCACTGCCGACTATGATCCGAACGCTAAGTATTCAATGAAGAAGCGCATTGAGTACAAGGAAGACAACATAGACCCGAACGAGCCGATACGTCTGAACAAGTATCTTGCAAACGCAGGAGTCTGCTCACGTCGCGAGGCTGATGAGCATATACAGAACGGCGATGTAAAGGTTAACGGCGAAGTCGTTACCGAACTCGGAACGAAAGTTCTCCGTGGGGACAAGGTTGAGTTCAAGGACCAGCCTGTAACGATAGAGAAGAAAGTCTACGTGCTTCTCAACAAGCCTAAGGACTACGTCACAACGAGCGACGACCCACAAAACCGCAAGACCGTGATGGACCTCGTCAAGGGTGCATGCCCTGAGAGAATATATCCTGTCGGACGTCTTGACAGAAACACAACGGGTGTTCTGTTGCTGACCAACGACGGCGACCTCGCTTCGAAGCTTACGCATCCTAAGTTCCTGAAGAAGAAGGTTTATCACGTATTCCTCGACAAACCGGTTACCCCTAACGACCTTCAGAAGATATCAGACGGTATCGAACTCGAGGACGGAGAAGTCAAGGCAGACGCTATCGACTATCCGGACCCGGACGACCAGACCCAGGTTGGCATCGAGATACATAGCGGCAAGAACCGTATTGTACGCCGTATCTTCGAGAGTCTCGGCTACCGTGTAGTCAAGCTCGACCGCGTTCAGTTTGCCGGACTGACAAAGAAGAACGTACGTCGTGGCGACTGGCGCTTCCTCACAGAGAAGGAAGTCGAGATGCTTCGCATGGGAGCGTTCGAGTAAGCAGCCCACCCAAGCCCTCCGGAATGGGAGGGCTGTTGATTACAAGGATAAACATTTATTTTTAACTTCAAACTTTTATAAAATACAGTCTGAATACTAGTTTAACATAGTATCTAGACATCCTCCCCATTCGGGGAGGCTTGGAGAGGCTTATGAAACGTACAAAAGTCATCGATGCGCTTAATAGCACCGAATATGGAAAGGATATATTGGTAAAGGGATGGGTACGTTCCCATCGCAGTAGTAAGGCAGTTGACTTCATAGCACTCAACGACGGTTCTACAATCAAGAACATACAGCTTGTCGTAGACCCAAAGACAATCGATGAGGCTGACCTCAAGAGTATCACCACCGGTGCCTGTATCGGTTGCAAGGGAGTACTCGTCGAGAGCCAGGGCAAAGGTCAGACCGTCGAGGTACAGTCGAAGGAGATTGTTATTTATGGTCTCTGCCCTAACGACTATCCAATGCAGAAGAAGGGACAGAGCTTCGAATACATGCGTCAGTACGCCCACATGCGTCTTCGCACCAATACTTTCGGAGCCGTATTCCGTATCCGTCACAACATGGCAATTGCCATTCACAAGTACTTCCACGAGCATGGCTTCTACTATTTCAATACCCCTCTCATCACAGCCAGCGACGCTGAGGGAGCCGGCGAGATGTTCCAGGTGACGACTCTCGACCTCGACCGCATCGCAAAGGAAGGTAAAGTCGACTACAGCAAGGACTTCTTCGGCAAGAAGACCAACCTGACGGTATCAGGTCAGCTCGAAGGCGAGCTCGGTGCAACAGCCCTTGGTGCCATCTATACCTTCGGTCCTACGTTCCGTGCTGAGAACAGTAACACTCCAAGACACCTTGCTGAGTTCTGGATGATAGAGCCGGAGATTGCCTTCATGAACAAGGACGAGCTGATGGACCTTGAGGAAGACTTCATCAAGTACTGTGTTCGTTGGGCACTGGAGAACTGTCAGGACGATTTGGAATTCCTCAACAAGATGATTGACAAGACCCTTATCGAGACCTTGCAGTCAGTTATCAAGGAAGACTTTGTTCGTCTGCCGTATACCGAAGGCATAAAGATTCTGGAGCAGGCTGTCAAGGAAGGTCACAAGTTCGAGAACCCTGTGACGGGCTGGGGCATGGATTTGAACTCTGAGCACGAGCGTTTCCTCGTCGAGCATCACTTTAAGCGTCCTGTCATCATGACCGATTACCCATCGGAGATAAAAGCCTTCTACATGAAGAAGAACCCCGATGGCAAGACAATGCAGGGCACCGACGTCCTCTTCCCTCGTATCGGCGAGATTATCGGCGGCTCCGTTCGTGAGGAAAACTACCAGAAGCTTCTCGACGAAATTGAGCATCGCCACATGAAGGAGAGTACTTACGAGTGGTACCTCGATACCCGCAAGTACGGCTCTTGCCCTCACGCAGGCTTCGGTCTCGGCTTCGAGCGCCTCATACTCTTCATCACCGGCATGCAGAACATCCGTGATGTAATCCCGTTCCCACGCACTCCGAAGAACGCCGAGTTCTAATCCGACTTATTAAGAAAACAAATATAGTCCATGCTGATGCAGCCAAAAGCTGTTCGGCATGGGCTTTTTTCAAAAATTGACGTTAATGTTAGGTTTTTTGTTTTATAATCAGTAACTTTGCGGAGAACTTAATATTGAACAATTACTAATTAAAAACAATAAGCTATGAAATGTCCTCATTGCGGAAAAGAAATTCCTGACGACTCCCGGTTCTGCCCTGAATGCGGAGCTCGTTTGTACATGGAGCAGCCTCAGAACGTCAATCCCCAGAATGCACAACCTACGGGAAACCAGCAGTACGGCCGTCCCTACGTACCCAATCAGCCTCGCAACAACAATACCGTCGTCTACGTCTTGCTTGCTGTTGTTGTTTTCATCGTGATTGCAGTGGCAGCTTTCCTCGTCGTTTCAATGCTCAACAAGAACAGTGACACTGGCAATGGCGGAGGCAACCAGACAGAGACTGTTGCCCAGACCGACTCTGCCAAGGACGACAAAGCCCAGACACGCGACACAGTTGTAAAGAAAGAGGTCGTCGTAGTGAAGAAAACAGTCGACCCGCGACCGCAAGGTTCATACAACTTAGATGGCAGTATCGGTAAGTATCCGATAAATATGGATGTCGTGTTCAGCGGCAATGATGTCGAAGGCTCATACTATTACAAACGCTACAACGCTGCTGCGCGCATGGCAATCGTAGGAAGTATCCACGGGCAGAGCGTCCAGATGTACGAGAGCAACGACAAAGGCGAGTACACCGGAGAGTTCGACGGCACCTTTGACGGCACCGAATTCAACGGCACATTCTATAATTACAACTCCGATAAGACTTACAACGTACACCTGAAGGCTATGTAACAAGTCTCACGGGTATTAATATTACAAATCATCTTCCCATGCATTGTAATGTGTGGGAAGATTTTTTTGTGCCTTAAAGTCTCCGTCATCCATGCTGAAACCTTCCTCGCTGCGTGCCACATTGTTGACGGTAGGCGGCGTGACGTCGCCACCGCTGACGCTGTCGGGCAGCATCAGGGCATCCTCGATTATCGTCATGCACTTTATTCTCGGGCTGATATAGTTCTTTTTCATAGTATATGTCTCAATAGTTGGTTATGTTATAGAAATTGGCGCCTCCTCGGCAGAGTCCTCCCCTGTCGGGGAAGCGCCTTCGTCAATTGTGGATTTTATGACAATCCTTTCTTATTTCGCGATTACCTTCTTGCCATTCTTGATGACGATACCCTTGTAACCCTTTCCGACACGCTGTCCGGCGAGGTTGTATGCTGGGGCTTTCCTGTTGCTGTTTTCATCAAGATTGACACTCGTTATGCCAGTTGCCGTACCACCGTGAACACGAATCTTGAGCAGCTGAGGCTGCGAACTGGTGTCGCCCTTAGCACGGAAGAAGGCACGGAACGGAGCCGATGTAGCACTTGCCGTACGTGCGAACGCCGTTCCTCCGTTGTTCATCAGGAAGTCGTTGGCAGTGTTTGTTGCCACCGTAGAGCCAATGAAGTTGTATGCCGATGTGCTGATGAGAATCTTGGCTTTAGCCGTTGCCTTCACTTCTACGTTCGTTCCGCTGAATGACATAGGCTTACCGACGAGGTTGTACTGCTCGCCCCAGTGACTGTCAGGTACTGCGATGATATACGGTGTGTTGGCTTTGAGAGTCGAACCTGTGTTGAAATCGAAGACGACAGAATTGCCATCAAGCTCTGAGAACTCCATCAACCAGAAGTCGCGTCCTTTGTCCTCTGTCGAAGTGAACCAATGCAAAGCTTGTCCGTTTGCAGAAACAGCACTTGCTTCGAATGGCAGACAGATAGTCTCCCAGCCTCCGTTGCCGTTCGTTCCGGAAGTTGCCGTTCGCGTGTAGGTAGCATTCGTAGCCGTGAAAGCAGTAGGACAGTAGAAGTCATTACTGTCGGTGATGGTCAGGTTGTCTGCCGTTGAACCGATGATGACATTTCTTCCGTCAGCCTTAAGGCTTACAGCTGCCGGTGCATCTGCTGATGAGAAGTAGAATAGCGCATTCGGATTGGCATTCGTTGCGTCCACTGTTGTAACTGTATTGTCGACCCCGCTGAGGTCCAAGGCTGCTATGTCGGAGCCAACCACCACTGTGCTGCGTACCGCCTGTGCCATCTTTGTGCCGTCAGCCTTGTATGCTATGATGGCGTCGGCAAGTGTCAGCCATATGGCATCGCCTATTTGCTGATAGCTGGACGATGTCAGATTGAATGCACCAATGATGTACTGCCCTGCCGGTTCTTCATATGAGAACGGTACATCGACGCTACCTCCTGCCGGAATGCTTACTTGCTGACTAGCCTGTCCGACGTTATTGTTGTTAGAGTCGAACACTGCCGTGTAGATAGTTCCATTGTAAGCGTCGGAGCCACTGTTTGATATTGTGCAGACACCTTCTACATTCTTGCCGTAGATAGTAGAGCCGTCGCTTGGGTTGTAACTGCTCGACAAGTTGTAGTTAGTACCCGATGATGCTGCACTGACGCTGACTGTCGTGCTTCCAATGACGTTGTTGCCATTGGCATCGCTGCAAAGCCACAGCGTGTAAGTGCCCGAATTAGATGGCTTGAAGCTCATCTGAATAGTCGTAGAGCCGTGCGCCGTTGCCGTAAGGCCAGTCTGCGACTGTATGTTACCCTTGTTGCTGTTTTGGCTTGCGAAGAGATAAACGGTGCCATAGAATTCGCTTCCGCTGTTTGCCAGAGTTATCTTGACCGACTGCTGTGTCCCGGCGCTAAGCGTGCCAACGGGCTCCCAGTTAGTTATTGACAGATTGTTGACATCCGAAGCTATCTTTGCTGAGACAATGTTACCGCTTTCGTCGACTGTTACTTCTATAACATCTTTCTCGTCATAGAGCCATTCGCTCGTTCCGCTTACTTTGCTTGCAAGTGTTATATGATAAGTTCCGGCGCTGAGATCCAATTCACTCAGAGGGAACGAGTAGTTGGTAAATCCATAGCCGTTTTCGATCTTATAATCGTTGACCAGTGTTCTTATGGATGTCGTAGTGCCATCGTCTGCAATTGAGACGACAGCTATATCGAAATTATGAGCTTCTCCGCTGAGGTTATATACAGAGAGTGTTACAGTGTTATTTGACACACTTTGATCGTAAACGGTCATCTTCGCAGGGCCTCCAGAAGCCTTACCGCTTCCCTTTTCCATGCCGATGACAGCGCACTGGTCCATCGAGTAGCCGTCGCTTGTGGTGCTTGCGCCAATTCCACTGTTGTTGTCAGGGTTGAGAACCGACAGCAGGAAGTAGCCGTCGGCCATGCCGCCCCATCCCCAGTTGACGTGGAAGAGACCCTCGCCGTCGTATCCGTCGATGATGAAACAGTGTCCGCCACCCGATGATGAACCACAGAAGATGACCGGGCGGCTGTTGGCAACCTCATTGAAGAGTGAGTCCTCAAACTGTGCGAGCGTGCAGGTTGTACGGTCGAGATTGTGTGCAGAGTAGTCGAAGTAGGTCGTCAGAGCCGGTACAATGGCACTTTGCAAAGCTCCTGAGCCGCCGTTCTCAGCGGTATTGTAGTTCATCTGCACCGATTCGCCCACGTACAGCATCAAATTTGCTACTGCATTCTGCTGCGCGGTCGTAGTCGTTCCACTGTAATCGTCGACGATATCGCCCCAGCCGAGGCTCGTTCCGGCTGCAACTCCGCTAAGAGTCGTCGAACCGAGATTTTCCCCAGTGCTGGTGTATGATGGTATTGCTGCTGTCGTGTTTGCAGGCCAACGGAAATAAGCCATTGCCTGTGCCGTGGCCGTAGCTACGCAACCCGTCACGGTCTGACTGCCGTTTATGACCGGACAGTTGTTGTTGAACGGTGTGTCCTGGTTCCACTGAGTGCGCAGAAGCGGACTGACGGGATACTTAACCTTTTCGGCTTTGCGTATGACAGCGGGCAGGGTAGAGGAGGCTCCGGCGTCGTCGAGGCGCTTAATCTCGTCGGCATACGTCTGAAGAAATGCACGGATGTTCGTCGGAACGTTGTCCATGTCGAGGCTTCCCTTGTCGGAGTAGCCCAGCACTTGTTGCGTGCGGTCGTCGCCGGAGACAATGACGAAGCCCTTGTCTTGTCCTGCGTTGAAGACGTAGTAATAAGAATCCGATGCCTTAGCGGGCATTCTGTAGGTGAGTTTCGGCGCTGCTGATGCCATGCCTCTTTGTTGCATGAATGTCGTTGCTATAGCTTGTGCATGCTGCCGTGACACCGGTGCGGCGCTGAGCAATGCCGGGATAGCGAGCAACAATGCTGCCAGTAAACTCTTGAAAAGGCTTGGGTATTTCATATCCGTTTGTTGAAGTAATGTTGTTAAAAGGTTTTCTCTGTGTTAGTTATTGTTATACAGCGCCACAAATTTAGCTATATTTTTCCTCTTCTGCAAGTATTTACCGTTTTATTTTTTATTCATCAGACATTTGAAGTGATAGCCAAAGTATGCAAAAATTACCTCGGAGAGGTTACACTGTCTAAATCTACATATAAGCGATAGTGCAATGTGGGCTACGCGTTACTTTACCTCAGGTTGTGGTTGTTGTTCTCCCTGGCCAGTGGATATCGAGAATTTACCATCTTCAAGGTTTGTGAATGCCATCGCTATAAATGTCGGATGAACTATATACTATAAGGTACAAGGATGTATTAGGCAACTATAAGCCCATCCTCGGAATAGGTTTGAGAATGCCTCCGCTTAACTATTTGATTGCCAAAGCTTAGCTTCCGTCTTGGTTTTTAATTTATTTTTGTGAAAAAAATAAATTAAAAATGGATGAAAAATAAATTAAAAATCAAACGAAAATAAATTAAAAATTAACGTCAAAGTTAACCTTCTGGGTTCTAAAAGGTTATTTGTCCCCTTCTAAAAGAGGGCCACCCAAGCCCTCCCGAATGGGAGGGGTGTTGAAAAGACTTGTGGATGCACCCTCGGACAATTGTCTTTTGGGTACATCCACAACTCTATATCTTTTGCTCCATAGAATGAAAAGGATGCCGTAGTTCTATTCTACTGGCTTTGGGAGGTCTTGGTTTTCATGCTCTCCTGCGTACGGAGGGGTCGGGGGAGGTCGTCTCTCTTTCCGCCTTCCTAATCCTTTTGTGCTCCTCAAGCATCTTTTCGGCACGCTCATGGGCCTCGCGGGCATACTCATTATCAGGGTCTTCGTTGAGGTCAATACGCATAGTGTGCGCTAGTTTTATTAAATCCTTGACCACTTCACCACCGCAGATGAGGCCCGCAGTTGCAGGAACCCACGCATTCGACGAAGGAATGGTGTGGCGGTCGGTACACTTACGCATGTCCTTATTAGGACAGATGCAATGGAAACGGCACGAAATCTCCGGTTGGTCGATGCTTTCGAGAGGCTCTTCGGGACTGTACACGACCTTCACATGGTGGATGTCAGTCTTGCGAAGCTTCTTTCTCAGCACCTTGGCGAGCGGGTCCATCTTCGTCTTGAACAAATCGGTGACTTCGAATTGCGTAGCGTCGAGCTTGTAGGCGGCGCCGAGACACGAAATCATCGGGATGCCCATGTTGTGGCAGCGTTTGATGATGTCGAGCTTGGCAGTCACCGTGTCTATGCAGTCGACTACATAATCGTAGTGGGAGAAGTCGAATTCGTCCGCCTTTTCGGGCAGGTAGAATGTCTTGTACTTGCGTACTATGCACCTCGGATTTATATCGTGGATACGTGCTTCGGCAACGTCGACCTTATGCTTTCCCACTGTTGAGATGGTGGCGAGTATCTGTCGGTTGACGTTGGTGAGGCAAACGCGGTCGTCGTCGATGATATCCAGTGCTCCTACACCACTGCGTGCGAGAACCTCAACGACATATCCGCCGACGCCGCCGACGCCGAACACTGCCACGCGGGCGCCGTTCAGAGTGTCGATGGCAGGCTTTCCGAGTAATAATTGTGTCCTTGAAAACTGATTTTGCATTGTATTATCCTGAACAACAATCCCTATCCTTTATTTGTCAATTCTATCTTTGTGGGCGCGACAATTATGAGACGGCGTTTGTAGAGGTCGCCTATGGCACGCTTGAAGACCTTCTTCGATACGTGGAACAGTCGCTTAATGTCCTCTGCATCGGACTTGTCGCCCATGTTGAGGACGCCTCCGTTCGACTCGAGATAGTCGAGGAGCGTTCCGGCGAAGCCTTCCGTCTGCTTCCGTCCGGTAGGTTGCAGCGTGCAGTCTATCTTCCCGTCGGGGCGTATATTGTCGATGTAGCCCTTCAGGCGGTCACCCGTGTGGACGTACTGGAATATCTGGTCGGAATAGATAAGTCCTCCGTAGCGGTTGTCGACGATGACTTTGAAGCCCAAGTCGGTCTTCTGCCATATCAGCAAATCGACCTCCTTGCCGTGGCGGTATTTGCCTTCCTTGTCCTCGTCGATGCTGTGCAGGAACTTGTCGACTTTCGCCGAAGCCACGAGACGGTAGCTCTCCTCGTCGACATATATATAAATAATGTAGTGGTTGCCTATCTCCATCTTCTGCTTTTGCTCGCGGAACGGGCAGAAGAGATTCTTCGTCACGCCCCAGTCGAGGAACGCACCGTACTTGTTAACCCATGAGCACTTGAGCCAAGCGAAGTCGCCGGCCTGTGCAAGCGGCTTCTCTGTTGTCGCTATCGGGCGCTCCTCCTGGTCGAGGTACACAAAGACGTTGACCTCGTCGCCAATCTCCGTGCCTTCAGGTATGTACTTTGCCGGCATCAATATCTCGCCGTCGTCACCGCCGTCGAGGCATAGTCCGAGCAGTTCCTTTTCTCCCACGCGTGCTCCCGTGTGCTTATAAGCCTTGCGGACGACCCGCAGCTTGTTGTATTTCCCTAATTCTATTCTTGCCATAAAGAGACCTTCCCCGACCCCTCCGAGCGGAGGGGAGATGGGAAAATGTTATGTGATTAATTGTAAAAGACTGTGATTAAATGACCTCTTTGCCACCGGACAATTCTCCGTCTCCCCTCCGCTCGGAGGGGTCGGGGGAGGTTCCCTGTACTATTTGCCCATCCATCAGCTGTATTGTACGGTCGGTGATGGCGGCGAGGCTCTCGTCGTGCGTCACGATAACGAAAGTCTGGCCGAACTTATCACGAAGGTCGAAGAACAACTGGTGCAGCTCCGCCTTGTTCTTAGAGTCGAGAGAGCCCGATGGTTCGTCTGCAAGGATAACCGCCGGATTGTTGACGAGGGCGCGGGCGACGGCTACACGCTGCTTCTCACCTCCCGAAAGCTCGTTCGGTTTGTGGTTGGCGCGGTCGGAAAGACCCATGAAGTCGAGCAGCTCCGTTGCACGCTTCTTCGCCTCCGACGGTTTCCTGCCTGCGATGAAGGCTGGCATCATGATGTTCTCGATAGCCGTGAACTCCGGCAAAAGCTGATGGAACTGGAACACGAAACCAATGTGCTGGTTGCGGAAGTCGCTCAGCTTGCCCGTCGAAAGTCTGCTGGTGTCTATTCCGTCGACGATAACCTTGCCGCTGTCGGGCTTGTCCAGTGTGCCGATGATTTGCAGAAGCGTTGTCTTTCCGGCTCCGGACGGTCCCACGATGCTGACGACTTCGCCCTTGTCGATGTGCAGGTTGATGCCCTTGAGGACTTGAAGCGAGCCGAAACTCTTTGTAATGTCTTGAACGTCTATCATAGTTTTATCTTTATTTTCTTATTCTTTTCAGTCCGTTTATCTTATCGCGGAGCCAGTCGTATGCCGACCGTTCCTCGGTATGTTGTGGCTCGGCGAAGGTCATTGTGTCCATAGTCTCGCCGTACTGGTCGGGGTACACAATCATAATCGTGCGTCCGCTGAAGTACTGGTCGATTTCTTCGGGGAGCCGTTCCAGTGCCGCTTTCCACGAGATTGTGCCTTTTCGTGCCGTCACGACGACAAACATGTGGTCCTCCTTGATGTTAGCCGCTAAATCGGGCATTTGGTTCCAGTGTCTCATCTCGGTGTATTCGGCTCGCACATTGGGGTGTCTGTTCTGCACATATTCGCGTATCAGAGCCAGCGAAGTGTCGCGGGCATGGAACTGAATGCGGCAGTCGAGGTTGCCGGCAAGGCGCGACAGGCGTTCCAGCCATCGGTGGAAACCGGGCTCGAACTCTGCTCTCGACGGCACGGCGACGACAATGCGGCGGATGGTATTTAGCGGTTGGCGTATGCGGGCTATGATAATCTGGCGGTTGAGACCGTTGTACAGACTCTGGGCGAACTGCCCCCAGAATGTATTAGTTATCTCGGGGTGGAAGTGAAGACCCATGATTATCTCGCTGGCCTGGTACTCGCGGAACGCATGCTTTATGCCGTTGGCGATGTTCGTTGACAAACGGACTTGCGTCTGGATAGGAACGTCGGCAGCGCTGCAATTCTTCTTCAAGTGCTCCAGTAATCTTCTGCCTTCCTCCTGGTTCTTCGCCGCGTTCACATCGTCGTAAACTACGTTCAAGGCGATGAGCCCCCGGTTCAGCTTAGGGTTGCGCATGAGAGTTCCGAGAGTAATGAGGCTGTCGGCATATTCGGGATATTTCACAGGGATGAGTATCTTCTCGTCGTCGCCCTTGTTGTCGGTTGTAGGATTATCCTTCTCCTTCAGGCGTATCTTCCGCGCCGAATTCTCAGTCACGACGGAAGATATGATGCACGTGAAGAGTATCATTAGCACCACACCATTCAGTATTTCGTTGCCGAAGACCGACTGTCCGGGGGCGCTTTCCAGCGACAATCCAACCATTACCATGGCTATTGCACCGGCTGCATGGGCTGATGTCAGACCGAACATTAAGTCCCCCGACAACCTAGGCATGCGGAAGAACGCTGTCGTTCCGTAAGCTGCGAGGGCCTTGCCGAGTGTTCCGAAGAGCACAAGGCACAGCATTATCCACAGCACTGAGCCTCCGTGGAAGAGCAGCCGGATGTTGATGAGCATGCCGACACCAATAAGAAAGTATGGAATAAACAGTGCGTTGCCGATGAATTCTATTCGGTTCATCAGCGGAGAGACCTTCGGTATGAAGCGGTTTAATATGAGACCGGCAAAGAAAGCGCCGAAGATGCCCTCAAGACCGATGTAGTCCGAGAGTGCCGCACTTAGGAAAAGAATCGATAAAACGAAGATAAACTGCATGACGGCGTCGCTGTATCGGCGGAGAAACCAGCGTACGAGGCGTGGTATCAGTATTATCATGATGACGCAGAACACCACAAACTTCACTGCAAACCAAAGCCAGAAGAGTGCGCCTCCAGTGTCTTTCACTGAGTTGACAATAGCCGCCAGCGTCACAAGGGAAAGAAACAGCGATATCATTGACGACCCGACGCTCAGCGTTGAGGCTGAATTGCGTTGCAGTCCGTAGCGTCCGACGATAGGATAGGCTATCAACGTGTTCGACGACATTATGCAACCGAGCATCAACGATGCTGTTGCGCTGAGCTCCAGCAGAGATTTGCCCGTCCAGACAGTAATTACGAAGGGCAGAACAAACGTCAGTACGCCGAAGAAACCAACTCGGGCGCGGTTCTTCTTCAGTCCTTCCATGTCCAGTTCGAGTCCCGCCAGGAACATGATATAGTACAGTCCGACTCGCCCGAACAGCTCGAAGGAGTCGTCGCGGACAAGGATGTTGAGGCCGTATTTGCTTACAATCATTCCCGCAAGGACCATTCCGATGAGATGGGGAATGCGCAGTCGTCCCATGATTATCGGTGCGAAGAGGATAATCAGCAGTACGACGAAGAAGATAAGCGTCGGGTCTGTAATCGGGAAATACTGTGATAGGCTTGCCATTGGAACTTTAGCTGCTCGTTTGTCTTGCGTGGTATATGCCACAGGAGACAGTCACCACGGAGTTTAATCATGCAAAGTTACGAAAAAATCGGCTCATAACGATATAATGCTCTCTTAAATTTTGCCATTTCAAATGAAATGTCTAATTTTGCAACTAAATTTCATTTGGAATGGCATCGTTATCTTTCACACTGTTAGAATGATGCCGAATTCCGCAAGGTAAAAGAAAGGATTGACTTATGAAAGTAGCTATTGTTGGTGCAAGTGGAGCTGTAGGACAGGAGTTCCTGCGTATTTTGGCTCAGAGAAAGTTCCCGTTGGACGATTTGGTTCTTTTCGGTTCGAAGCGTTCGGCAGGCCGAAAGTACATCTTCGAGGGCAAGGAATACACCGTTAAAGAGCTTCAGCACAACGATGACTTCAAAGATATAGACATCGCATTCACAAGCGCCGGTGGCGGAACGGCGGCAGAATACGCCGACACAATTACCAAATACGGTGCCGTAATGATTGACAACAGCTCGCAGTTCCGCATGGACGACGACGTGCCATTGGTTGTTCCGGAGATAAACCCTGAGGATGCGCTCAACCGTCCGCGTGGTATCATTGCCAATCCGAATTGCACAACGATTATGATGGTTGTGGTCCTGAACCCGATTAACAAGCTCAGCCATATCAAGAAGATACACATCTCGAGCTATCAGAGTGCCAGCGGCGCCGGTGCAGCTGCCATGAAGGAACTCGAACAGCAGTATAAGGAGATGGTGGAGGAAGGTCACGTGACCACAATCAACAAGTTCCCGCATCAGCTCGCTTACAATGTCATTCCTCAAATAGACAAGATGACGCCCAACGACTATACAAAGGAGGAAATGAAGATGTACAACGAGACCCGCAAGATAATGCATTCGGACGTGCGGACGAGTGCTACCTGCGTGCGAGTGTCGTCGCTTCGTTCCCACTCCGAGAGTGTTTGGTTCGAGACGGAACGCCCTCTGAGTGTCGAGGAGATACGCGAGGCGCTTAAGAAAGCTCCGGGTGTGACCCTCGTTGACGACCCTCAGAACTACGTTTACCCAATGCCGCTCGACAGCGCGGGCAAGGATGACGTCTTCGTAGGCCGAATCCGCAAGGACCTTGCTGATGATAACAGCAACACGTTGTGGCTCACCGGCGACCAAATCCGTAAGGGTGCCGCCCTCAACGCAGTGCAGATTGCCGAATACCTGATAAAGGTTGGCAACGTGAAGTAATGTTGATTAGAGAATCAGTAAATAAATAAAACAAGGTATTAGTCAACAAAATAGTAATGAAAAAGAACTTATTGGTAGTGCTGACAGCCGCCGCTCTCATCGTAAGTAGTGTCGCATACGCAGCCGTCAATGGCAGTCCTGTAATGCGAAAGCAGGGCAAGACCTACATTGTAAGCACCACCACACTCTGCAACACCCGTGGCTTCCGTGGCACGACGCCGCTCGAAGTCTACATCAAAGGCAATAAAGTCGTGAAGGTCGTAGCACTAAAGAATAGCGAGTCGCCCAACTTTTTCGGCAAGGTTGTCAAGGGATTGCTTCCGAAGATGGCAGGAAAGAACATCAACAAGGCAGCCAGCGTCGATGGCGTCAGTGGTGCAACGTTCTCTTCCCGTGCAGTGAAGGCAAACGTAGCGGCCGCCGTCAGGTATTACCAACAGCACAAATGATTATGCCAGGTTGCGCATACGGCGTTGCCGACACAATCCATTAAAAACAGAAAAGCCGCTCGAAAGCGGCTTTTTTTATTTCCCTAAGAACTTCGATTCGATGTATTTGCCGAACTCATCCTTGTAGAGGTCGCCTACGGGAAGGTTTGTTTCCTCGTCCATAATGACACGGTTCTTGATGACCTCCTGTATCTTTGAGAGGTTGATGATGTAGGAACGGTGGATGCGCATGAACTTCTTCTTAGGCAAACGTTCCTCCATCTTCTTCATGCTGAGCAGCACTATGACCGGCTTTTGGCGTGATTCAGTGTATATTTTGAGGTATTCGCTCATCCCTTCGATGTACCTTATCTCATCGATTTTTACCCGAACGATGCGGTGTTCGGTCTTGAAGAAGAGCGAATCGTCGTCGTCCGGCTCCGAAATAACCGGCTCCTGATGCCGCAAATCGTACTGTGTCTTCACCTTGTCGGCAGCCCGCTGGAACTCTTTGAGCGAGAACGGCTTCATCAGATAGTCCACCGCGTCGACCTTGTAGGCATCTACTGCATACTCGCTGTAAGCCGTTGTGAACACCACCAATGGCGGATTGTCGAGTCCTTTGACAAATTCCATGCCGTTGATGTCGGGCATATTGATGTCGATAAATATCGCATCGACTTGCTCTTGGTCCATTATCGCCTTCGCATCAGTCGCGCTGTGGCATTCGCCGGCAAGCTCCAGAAAGTCAACCTTATTTATATACGCAGCTAGTTGGCGCAGTGCCAGCGGCTCATCGTCTATTGCTAATGCTCGTATCATAATATAATGTCACTTTTATATAATTCCTTTTTACGCTTCGCTGTCGGGCAATGAGCTCCGGAGCGGTATGTCGAGGCGAACGTTGTAAGTGTCTTCGTCCTCCGTGATGTCCAGCGAATAGTCGCTGCCATAGATGAGGTCGAGTCGCTTCCGCGTATTCTCCAGCCCAACGCCGCCGTGCTCAACGGTGCTCTCCTTGTGCTTCGAGTTACTGCAAGTGAACACAAACCGTCCGTCCTTGAAGTGCGACGCGATGTGGATAAAGCTCTTCTTCTCATAGCTGACACCGTGTTTGAAAGCATTCTCAACGTACGTTATCGTTATGAGCGGGGCTATCAGCGCCTCCGGAATAGGCTCGTCGGTCTCCACCTTTATGTCCACCTGGTCGGAATAACGCAAGCGCATGAGCTCGATATAGTTGTCGATGAAGTTCTTCTCCTTGCTGAGGCTCACCATCGGACGGTTGCCGTCGTAAAGCACATAACGCATAAGCTTCGACAGTTCGATGATACTTTCCTTCGCCTCCTCTGGGTCAATGTCGACCAAAGCATGAATGTTGTTGAGCGTGTTCATGAAGAAGTGCGGGTTTATCTGATACTTCAGGTATTCCAGTTGCTGGTGCAAGTTCTCGCTTTTCAGCTCCTGTAGCTTCTTGCTATCTTCATCCTGCTTTAGCAACAGTTTTATTCCGAGGTTCATACCGAGCATCATTATCAGCACAATGACACTTATGAAGTCAGCCTGGTCGACAAAGAACGGACGGTGATGGCGCTTCTCAGGTGGTGGCGGATAGTCACCCTTGCCAGACTGAACCATCTCGACGCGCGGCTTGTGCTTGTGCATCGGCTTTGGCTTAAGCGTGAACTGGTAGACTCCGAAGCCTATTACAATGACCGTAACGATACTGAAATACAGTTTGCGGTTGTTCTTATAGACAAGCAGAGGCGCCAGGAAGTAGTTGTGAATGATGAATATGACGAGGAAAATACTTGATAATCTCCACGTGTGGAATATCTCCATCCACTCGAATTCCTCATCGACGTGCGTCCGTGCGCGAATGTACATCATCAGAATGGGTATCAAATATACCATTAACCAGAAGAACAGGTATATGAAATGCTCTATATGCTTGCGTAGGAACTTCAACATTTTTCCCTTTGTAGTTTAACAGTAATTTGTTGCAAAGATAGCAACTCGTCGGCTTACTGCCAAAAACATTCAACGAAAAGTCTTTTGTTTTCAACGAAAAATGATTAATTTTGAACCCGAAAACAAAGACAACCTGATAATTAAAGCAGTATGAGAAGAAATTTATTGACTTTATTCGCCGTCCTCTTTGGGATGGTATCCACCGCCATTGCGCAGTCGCCGGCTATCTCTTCGGCACAAACACAACTGCCGGCGTTCCCCGGTGCTGAGGGTTTCGGTATGTACACGCTCGGTGCCCGCAATGCTTCGAACATCCAGGTGCGCCATGTCACCAACCTTCAGGATAACGCTGCCGGTGAGTCCGTTGTCGAAGGCTCACTTCGCTGGGCATGTCAGAGCAACACAATCGTTGTATTCGATGTCTCGGGTACAATTTTCCTGAAGCAGGATTTACCACTGAAGAACCGCAGCAACCTCACCATCCTCGGACAGACAGCCCCCGGCGACGGTATCTGTGTAGCTGATTATCCAGTCACATTGGGCAACCAGCAGATAGTACGCTTTATGCGTTTCCGCCTCGGCAACCGCAATGTCGCACACCATGAGGGCGACGGTCTCGGCTCAATGGACAAGAACAACATCATCGTCGACCACTGTTCCGTCAGCTGGAGCATTGACGAATGCATCTCAGTTTACGGCGGAAGGAACATCACTGTACAGTGGACGATAGGCGCACAAAGCCTTGTCAACGCCGGTCACTCAAAGGGAGCGCACGGATATGGCGGCAACTGGGGCGGCTCAGGCTGCACATACCATCACAATCTGCTAGCTCATCACACCAGCCGTGTACCCCGTCTCGGTCCGAGACCTGGCACTCAGATGGACGAACGGCTTGACTTGCGTAACAATGTGTTCTACAACTGGGCTGGCGAGGGCTGTTACGGAGGTGAAGGAATGAATGTCAACATCGTCAACAACTACTATAAGGTTGGCCCGGCAACGCTCACCCGCAACACGGCACGTCAGCAGCGCATCGCCAGTGTGGGCATCCGCACGTCGTCATACACCAAGCATGACACCAGCAAGCCTAACAACTGGGACAAGATGTGGCATGTTTGGGGCGACTTCTATGTTCGTGGCAATGTCAACTCGAAGTACGATGAGGTGACAAAAGACAACTGGACGTACGGCATGTACAACCAAATTACGAACAGCAAGGTCGACGACACCTTCACGCAGGCTACCAAGGACACCATGCGTATCAACACTCCAATCAACTATCTGTCCGTTACCACGGAGACGGCTTACGACGCTTACGAGAAGGTTCTCAACTATGCCGGAGCCAGTCTGCATCGTGACGCACTCGACTCGCTCGTCGTTGCCGACACACGAAACGGCAAGGCAACGTACACCGGCTCAGGTCTTGCAAGCGGTTTCATCAACACTCAGAACGACTTGAAGCCTGCCGGCGCTGACTCAACATGGTCGCCATGGCCGGCTTTGGCACATGCCGCGGCTCCGACTGACACCGATGGCGACGGCATGCCTGACGCCTGGGAAACGGCAAACGGCACAGACCCGAACGTTGACGATGCCTCTGTCATTGCAGCAAACGGTTATACGAACATCGAAAACTATGCTAACAGTCTGGTCAGCGATATTATGACAGCCGAGAACGAAGGCGGTACGCTGCTGCAAGGTCAGCAGGAGGCTGAGACGGGCATTGATGGTGAGGTCACAGCGATACATGGCGTGACGGTGTCGAACGCTTCCATGCGCCTCGCCGACAATAATCTGTATTCGGCTAACGGTATCTTGCTTGGTACCAACGTTTCTTCCGACTGTCTTCAGTCGTTGCCAAGGGGATTGTATATCTACAACCACAAGGTGATAACGGTTAAGTAAAGCACGGCCTACCCAAGCCCTCCCGAATGGGAGGGATGTTTGAAATGACTTGTGGATGATGGCCGAAAGTCAGTCTGTTGGATATTTCTTCAAATCCTTATATAGCCTCTCTTGAGCTGCAAGGGAGGCTTTTTAGTTAATGAATATCGACAAATGTCGAAATGCTTGTGACGGTCTTGTGCAGTCACACCAAGGATGTTACAACCTGTTTTTAAAGCGGTCGGACATTGTTTTAGGGACGGTACAAGACCGTCCCTTGTGGTTGGATGTTTGCTGAAAGCAAAAAAGGAAGTGGTAAAATTCACTTATAAGAATGCGGAAAATCATTTGCTTAAATGCAAAAGGTACGAAACCAGGATGTGAAAGCTAAGGTGTTGCATTCCAAGAGGTTAGCTTTCTGCTTTGTTTTTAATTTATTTTTCTCGGATTTTTAATTTATTTTTCCTCAATTTTTAATTTATTTTTCGAAGAAAAATAAATTAAAAACCAAGACTAAAGTTAAGCTTTGACATTTTGAAAGCTATTTAAAGACATATTTTCGGTAACCTCATTACCCTACATTACGCTATCGCTCATGCTGGGTTTTCGAGAGTTTAACCTCTTTGAGGTTATTGATGCTGTTGCCGCTTATCACTCCTAAAATAGGATGAACCTTATTTCCTTTTGTTTATTTGGAGATAAATCATGAAATCTTTATGTAGTCCCTATAAATGTCTGGTGAACCTTGAAGTTTGCATAACCTAAAATCCGCAAGAAGAGCCGATAATGTCTGTTTTGACTCAAAATTTATTTCTTTGTGTGATTTGTAGCCAGAAACGGCTCCTGTCCTTTCGATGGACATTTTTTGGAGTACAACAGCCCCTT
>Ga0256406_1000861_pt1 | contig 52047 bp, 45 predicted proteins | sample RumenRJG_03DNA_FD_185986 | JGI IMG/M metagenome (GOLD analysis project Ga0256406, IMG submission 185986) | Bovine rumen microbial communities from Lethbridge, Alberta, Canada - RJG_03 | ecosystem: Host-associated > Mammals > Digestive system > Stomach > Rumen | place: Canada: Alberta | collected...
TCACAGGGAGGGGCTGGGGGTGGGTCTCCAACAGGTGGAACACAACCCCGCACCGGAAACCGATGACGGCAGCACGCTTACGATAAGTATCCTTCACGTGGTCGATATCCTTGGCAGCCTCTACGCGTTTCTGCTCCACCCACCCCTCGATGGCCTTGCGCAGACGCGGGGTGTCTATGAGTCCGGAGAACGCACGCAGACGGGTGACGGCCTCTTGTATCATGGCTTCATCCCCTGCCGAACGACGGCCAAACTTGGGCATCTTCGAGAAACTGCTGTCGGGCATCTCGGCCACGAGGATTCGGCTAGAAAGACCGTTCTCTATGTTGTCCGACTTAAAGCACTTTCTGAGTGCTCCGTTGGTGCCGAGCATCGTCCAGTTGTAGGCCACCTTCACCACTCCCGACTCTGCGGCATCCGAGTTGTAATCCTGACCCCACTCACCTTTGTCAAAGCTCAGGCGGTAGATGTCGTACTTTGAGCTCCACGAGCCGGCACCGTTGGTTTTACGCAGGGTGTCGAGTTCCTCACCAAAGCTGTAGAGCGTGTGACCCTGAGCATTCTTGAAGCGCTTGAGCAAAGTAGAACACGAGACCGTCACCGGCACCATCCTTATCAGCACCTTCGGGTCGTCGGGCGCCTTCTCGTTGGCCTTGCGCCCCTTCTTGCGCTCCTTCCACTCCTCCTCGCGCTTGCGGGCAAGGGCGTCTTCCTCATCGAACTGACGCTTCCATACATCGATGGCATTCTTCACCACCGACTTGTTAGAAGCCTGTTCACCACGTATAATCGACATCAGACCCAGGTGCTGCAAGTTGCCGTCACAATACTCCACCATCACCTGGTCGGCATAGGCCGCTGCAATGGGCAGCACACCACAGAGCACCGGCATGTGCATCGACACGGGCACACCCGTCAGCGACTCTTTAAGGCCCATTGGTAAAGCTTTGACATTGACCTTCACACCAGTCTCTGCCCGAACCGCCTCGGCATCCTCGATTTCGTCTGAAGAGATACCCATTTCCAGCGCATCCACAATGCCTTGCATCATCTTTGAAATGCCCTTGGGCGTCTCCTTGCAAGCCGAGTCGACCACGCTGCGAAGTTCAACGTCGGAGAGTCCGAATCGGGGCATCACCTGCATCAGCACCTCTTTCTTGTTGTCGCAGATAGCACGAAGACTGACGGCCAACTTGTGCAGTTTCACGTTGCGCTCGCCTTCGGCCGGCTCTCCGCCGTTGCGATGCCACCACTCTGCTATAATAGAGGTATAAGGGATGCCCTTGAACATCAGCTCCGTATGGGGTTCTTGTGCGGCTTCGGATGTCGGCAGGCTCTTCTGCTCGCAGCCCTCATCGGATGTCGGCTCACTTTTGCGCTCACAGTCCTCAGAGACCTCAAACAGTTTGTCGCTGACATACTTCGTATGGTCCTCGGGCACCATGTAGATGCACCTCGAAACATCCTTCACTGCGGCATCCGGCTCAAAGCCCGTAGCCTCCTGCATCAGCTGCTGAGCCTGCTCGGCCGTCATGCCGTCGGGCAACTCAACGAGCACATGAGTGCCACGACGAACGCTTTCCTCTATCAGCAGCGGCACCAACGGCGACTGCTCCAAGAGTCGGGCACAGATTTCGTCCGTGTGACCCTTCTCGTCAAAATCCAGCATCAGTCGGTTCAGCGGACGCACCGCATCGGCAATGGCACGATGATTATTCTTGAACTCAGCGCAGTGGGGTGTCCACACCGGCAGCCGATGCTTCAACTGCTCGTCGCCACGCTCTATCCTTTCACACATATCTTTCAGCCAAGGCTCGCGGCGAAGTTTTTCCCAATCCTCGCGGTTGGCAGGGAAGCAAGGGGCGCCGTGTCCCTTGCCTATACATGTAAACATCAACCGTTCCAAAATCATTTCCATAGCGTTTCCTCCTTGCGTGTTTTAAAGTAAGACATAATCTCGTCAGCCTCCTCCTGATAGAGGGCCTTGGTCAGCGCCAGTCCGTATTTCTTCGGGAACTTGAAGGTGACGTAAACGAACTCATGATCCTTGCGGCGTTGGCGTTTGCCGCGACTTGAGCCATAAAGTGGGCGAGTCATCTTCACTGCTCCGTGGGCCGTCTCGTAGAGGGTTTCGTGGAGTGGTCCCTTGCTGCCTACCTTGTAGCGCTTCACCCGGGTGCGTCCGTCGGCATCCACCTCGATGCCACCACGGTAGCGTACACGCTCACCGTTGGTCACCTGCTTATCGTCCTCCCACGGGCACGGCACTATCAGCATGTTGCCGTTCAACTGGAAGTTAACACTTGCGTCCATCTGGACTGCGTTCTGCAAAATCTGTTTCTGGAATTTCTGTGAATTCATTGTTTTCTGAATTTTGGTTGAGCGAAGCTTCAGAAGGGTGGCCACCTTTCGATTTGTGATTGAAATCTCGCGAGACTCCGTTCACCTCAACTCAGAGTTAAACTTGAAATTTGTTAGCGGTTAAGAAATGTTACGTAGAAAGGCTGGTTAACCACTCCTTTGCCTCCCGTTTTGCGCATCCGACATTTGTTCATCAGAGCCAGCTGACGTCGGGCCATCTTGGCCATGTCTGCACAATACCTGTCTTTGTCAATCATTCTTTTATACATACTATTTCCCTTGCTCCCGCTTCTCTAAGGATAGCCCGCTCACTTATCGGCTGCATATCTCGGAAGACGTTGCAAAGGTAAGGCGAATATTATCACCCTGCATTTGATTACTTTCAGATAGTAAATTTCGCTGTTTCATCGTAAATTTAGGCATTAATCGAAAGTAATTTCAGCAACTTTTCTGCGATAACCATCTGTCTTGGAAACACCCGATCACCCTTAGGAACCTTATATTTTTTCCACTCTTGGAAATCCTTTCTCAGTATACCATTGGCCGACAATGTTTTCTGGATAGCCTGATAGTTGCAAGGATATTGCATCGCCACATTATTAAATAAGGTGTCCATCCGATGGCAGAAAGCTGCGATATCACTCTCCCATCCACAGAAATCCACCAACACCCTATACACAGCAGTCCACTGTGAGCCCACACCAAAGAAACTTGCTACTGCAATCACAGCCTTAGCCACCTCGTCGTCGCTCTTCTGAACCTTCTGGCAACTATATGTTTGCTTCTCAATGGCGCTGACCACCTTATTAGCCAGCATTGCCTCTGCCATCATGATCTGTTCCTTCGTGTCACCTTTTTCTAATACTATTTTCATTTGCCGTTGCTTTGCGAGTGAAGAAGTTCCGAAATTGACGTCTTTTCACCTGCAGGACTTCCTTCGCTCACTTCGCCCGACCGGTCGTTCCTTTCGACCATTTAATTGTTAATACTATATATACCGAGGAATCATCCTCTGGGGTTTACTGTCTTTGTTGTTGCAAAATTACTAAACTCATAATTCTCGGTTTCCGTTTCCTGACGTTTCCTTACGTTTCCTTCCGATTATTGTCGTTTATTTCCGTTTGCTCCCGTTTTCTTCAATTTAGGAATTCAAGCCGCCGTTGTCAAGGGCAACAAGAAAACCCACACCGAGTTTCCTCAATGTGGGTGCAAAAATATACAAAAAAAATCTGAACACTTATAGGTAGGGAGCTACCAAATGCGTTTGTAGGGGGCTACAATTTATAGTTTTCTTACTTTAGCTGCTAATTTAGGCAATTTACTTTCGAGAGCATCTGCCACAACATTTTTATCATTTTCCGAAGTGGCTCCTTTCATATTCTGATTGACAGTTGTTGCCTTATAACCAGCTATTTTTTCTACGACTTCACCTAATGTCGTTTTCCCTGGCGGATTTGGAGCTTCTGTTATTTCAGCAACAGCTCGTAAGAATATTCCCATCTGCCTATTTGTAAAGCAAGGAAACCCAGTTTGTGTATTAAATGCTTCGTTATTGTATTCCTCTCCAGAATCCAAATAAGATTCAGGATACCGATGCATCATATCAATTTCAGTTTTCAAATCAGCAATTTCCTTTAATAGCTGCTCAACATCGGGTGTAAACTTGGGATAGGCTTCTTCAGCCTTCCCATTTGATTCGCCCATATAGAAATCTATCTTTTTTTGGTAAGCTTCAGCTTTTTTACGCAAATCTAAAATATTCTCTGCAAGAGACACAGCCGTTACAGATTCATCATCGCTCCAATTATCTCTAGTATAGGAAAAGAAATTTGCGCTCCCCTGACCTGTTCCATAACTATTCGAAGATATTGTTGTGTATTGTCCGTCCTCGCGAATATGCCTTGACTCTTCGTCATCTATAGCTTGAGCAACATCCATAATAAGCTCTGAATCTATGAGCTCTAGCAAATACCTAACATAAATAGTTTCATACAAAGTGACTTCCATCCAATTAACCTCATAAGGATTTAGTTTTCTTTCGTTTATACCATCCGAGGTTCTATGAATAATTGTTTCTTCGTTGTCATCAACAATCTCAAATGGAGTCTGTGCCCCATACAAAGAAGGAACGTTCAAGGGATTATTATACTCAGCAACCTTCTTTTCTTCAGTAACAACTTCGGGCTTAGGGGACTTCTCTGGAAGTCTCAATGATTCTAACAGTTCTATTATTTCTGCTTTACTCATTTCTATATCCTTGAATTAAAACGGTAAATCATCATCAAATAAAGAACTATTCAGCTCTTCCTCTATCGCATCAATGATAAGATTACGTTGGTGCGGGTCTTTCCAATAACTTACTAACTCCGATAATTGTTTTTTGTCAAAGTTGCCAGTTATCGTTTTCCAGTTTGTATTCATATTTTCCAACACTTCTGGAGTGATGGTTATCTTGTTGAAATATCCGGGTGAAAGCATTCCATCAAAAGAGTTACAAACATTGAAGAATCGCTCATATCTATCGTAGCTTTCACGAGAACGTTCCCTCAGATTAGTATCTATTACCGACATCAGGTTCTTGGTCTTATCATTACCTTCGCTACAATGCTTAAGTAGGAAATAGACCATACAAAGAACTACATCTGCGCGAGCTTCGTTTGTCGAATAATAGGTGCCCTTAAATGTCTTCTGATTACATAACTCTCTAAAATATCCCAGTTGAAGAGCCGGTCTCTTGATAATCATCGCTACGGTACAGATATAACAGGCATCATTGAACATACTTGTTATGTTATTCTCCACATTCAAGTCTGTTACTCTCGTTCCGTCCATTGTCAGAAGAAGCTCAAAAAACTTCTTGAAGATAGAATCATCGCCATCAATATCAAAATCGTCCAGCGTTTTCTCTTTATAAAGTAATCCTCGTACTACTAGCATATTGTTCAACCTCTTTGCTTTTATCCTCTTATTTCATATATCGCAGCCTATTCAGTATACATAATCATTTGCTCCACTTCCTGTTTCGCCAACTCCAAAATACGTTTGCCTTCTTCCTGCAAGGTCTTTGCCTGTTGACGTAATGCATATACATGATTGGCAATCTCGATTTGCTTTTCCTTGGGAGGCAGCGGAAGATTGAAGTTCTCGAGAAACGATGCAGGAACACGTTGCTGACCTGCTGAGCCGCCAAAATATAGCATAGCAGTTTCTCTGACGCATTTCATGTGGAGGATTACGTGCAGGTACTCTATTGCAAGGCGTTCGTCCTTAGGGCGTAAGACGAAGAACTCTGTTGAACCACAGCCTAGACCATTGATTAGATTCTTTGCAATTGCCGATTTTCCGTTTTGCATACAAGGTGTGATTTTGGCCCAAAGCAAATCTCCCTCCCTGAACTTTGTAAAACCAGAAGCCTGTTCTATTGTAGTTTCGTCCATAGTAGTTATTTCAGAGAATGTCTCATCTATAACTTCCATTGGAACAAACGAAATGGGTGTATCTGCTGTTTTGCCTTTATAGGCACCACTAGGATTCACGAATGCTGCCTTTGATAACTTTTCATTATCCCATTTTGGCGAAATCAGTTTAATTCCGTCCTTATAGACTGTCGGATCAAATCTTCCTTCCAGCTCACTTCTATTCAAAAGAAACACACGGTCTTTCAATTCAGTACGAACTTCAGGTAGTGAAACGCCAAGTTTATCAAGTAGATATGTGTCAATACTATCAAGAAGTTGCTGAGCCTCGAATTCTTTCCTCTTTTTTTCAGAATATGCTGTCTGAATTATGGAGACAATCTCATTCTGAATATTGGGAGGTGGAAGTGGTATTTCGAGAGACTGATATTCTTCAGCATTTATGTTGGGTTGTCCACTTGGGCGCTGAATAGCATTTACCCATTCTTTATATGTGTTAGTTTGTGTAAATGCAAAAACATAATCAGGCAATGCTTTCTGCGTATTTATGACAAATCGAATCAGGTATCCTGCAAAAAAACATGTATAAGGACATTCTTTGTGGATATAAGCTTTACCCACAGTTGCACCACTTCGGGCTATCAACAGATCGGAATCATGAAGGATATATTGGTCTTCTATTGTATTGGCAGTTGCCCCTAAATCATTATGAGAAATAAGCCCATATTCATCAATATCGGTAATTCTGATATACCGAGGTGACTTTATATCAGTTCTTGTTATTCCTGACTCTGCTGCCCCATATTGTGGTTTGCACAATAGGAGATCTTTCAATCGGACTTTGGGGTACGTCCATTTCTGCACTCTACGATTGTATAATGCCATTTTAGGGTCTAATCTTCCTTCAATCTCTGAACGATTAACGATGAAGATTTTGTTGCTATCAATATGTTGAGGAACTTGATAACTCATAGCGTAGCAATAAACTTCTTAAGTTCTTCACCAATGACATCCAACTCATTTGTAGCAGTTTTCTTGCCAGTAGCATCATAACCAATCTCTTCGGCAATAGCCATGAAGATAGGATAATCAGGAAGATTACTCTGTTTTTCCTGCAGATACTGCTCTGTCAGATTGGTTTTCAATTCGTCAATCTTTGCAGCATACTCTTCAAGCATAGAGGCATTCCATGACTTGTATTCGTCTGTTTGCTTTGCAGCAGTAGCCGAAATTCGTTGCTTCCCTTTAATCTCCTCTGCTTTGAGTTTTTGCTTCTGTTTGATTTCTTTGTCCCATTGAGTTCGCAGAGCGAGGTAATCGCTGTCGTTAAGCAGGGTGTTTTCTATGTTCTTTTTAGTTTGAATGAGTTTCTCCGTTTCCACCTTCTTCCATTTTCGAAGGAACAAAACTGAGCTCTTTACACCTGCACCATTAGCGGCAAATGCTGTTTGAGGCATACTTACCACAGCAACAATGCGGAACCAGTCTTCAATCTGAGTCCTGACGTATTGCATACTGCTATTTGTAAGGATACCATCTGGAAGAACTATAGCCAAATAGCCACCCTCTTTCAGGAACTTGTAGTCTTGTTCTATGAAAAGGACCTCTGTGCTTTGTCCGTCACGTGTATTCTCTGGTTGGGCCTTTACTGCCAGCCAATCTTCTTCTTTCTTACCGAGTTGATATGTTTTCAAATATGCTTGTTCGCTTTGGCGGATGGTACTACCAAATGGTGGATTTGTGATGATGAAATCAAATGTACCATACGTAAACCCTTGGTTACTTGTTTTGGCAAAAATATCTTCATCGGAAACAAGACCATCGGAGGTGATGACGTTGGTATGGCCATCATCGTGAATAATCATATTCATCTTGGCAGCACGCGATATCTGCTCGTTGATTTCTATGCCATACAGATTCTTCTCGGCAAAGTCATGCCAATACGGAAACCATTTTGCATATTGCCTGGCATCTTTATTATGATTAGGGTAGTATTCTGTCGCTTGTTCTCGAACTTTATTTAAAGCATAAAGGAGGAATCCACCACTACCACAAGAGGTATCAAGAACCTTCGAGTCTTTCGTGATAGGCAGAACATCGACAATAAACTTCACAATTTCGCGAGGAGTAAAATACTGTCCGAAATTACCTCTGAAAAATGAACCCATGAAGGTTTCAAATGCACGTCCTTTGCTGTCAAGGTCTGTCTCACCAAGATTTACGCTTTCAAGATAGCCAACAACAGTTCTAACCTTTTCAGGACTTAAGCGGATATCATCACGGAACACCTCTTTGTCCTTTTTCCGTCCTTCTTCGTATAGTGCCTTGATGCGATTGAGCAGGTTCTCGTTTTCTTTGGCTTTTCTGATGTCAGCATCTTTTTCTTCCTGTTTAGAAACCGTGATAATCTGGAAATCGTATGGTTCTCCTATCTTACGAGGTTTACGCTCATCCCAGATTTTGCAGAAGATAAGTTTGTCCAACTCATCAAATGCCTCAGAAGGATTTAGCTGTCCACCTGCCCATAAAGCTTCATGCGCTTGCTTAAATCTGCGTGTTAGTTCTGACTGATCAATAACAGACAGGTCAAAGAATTGCTGCTTTCCATCCTCATGTTCCATGAATTGAGCACCATAGACATACTTATATGATGCTATTGTATCTACACCGAACTGAGGAATGTCAGGTATTTGATTTCTTGTATTAAGATTTTTGTCAACCTCAAAGTACTCGTTTCGGATTCTAGATGTAACCCAAGTATATTTTACATTACAGGGCAGTGAGAATGCGTAACTATATGCTTGTTCTATTGCTTGTAGAAACTCTGCTTCGCTAACCTCTTCACGTTTGCATTCAACCACAATGTGTGGGGCTAAGCACATCTCATCATCATAGACAACGATATCTGCCTCCTTGATATCACTTCCCATTGTTACAGGAACGAACTGCCTAATTCGACTGACAGGATAATTATAATCCAATATCAGCTTAAGAAACGTCTCAGCCTGTACCTTCTCTTCTGGATTGTTGTAATTACGTTCCTTCTTTTGGAAAATGTATGTGATGCGCGACCTATCCTCATTAAATGAGATAAGTCCTTTGTCAATTCCTATTTGTATATAGTCCTTCATAAGGATAATTTATTTGTTTTCCTTTTCTAATTTCTTTCTGATTTCATCCAGCGTCTTGCCCTTATAGGTAAAATAGGCTGGACCTTGATATTCTTTATTCTCGCTGTCGTTATCTGGCATATAAATTTTGCAGAAACGAGAGAGTGTAAGGATTTGTCCGTCATAATCGACGGTATTCTCAGAATTCACCCTTACTTCCTCGCCATTAGGAGCAAAGTTGATAATATCCCCAGGCTTCAAGCCAATCATCGAGAATTTGAAGGGGGCACGGCGTGGTTTCTTTGCTGCATTAGTATCTTCAGGGGCAATTCCAAAGTTGGTATCAATAAAATCAAGTAGGGGCTTATACTCATCTTGAGAAATTCGGATAGCACCTTGGGGTGCACCTTTCAAACCGTTCTTTAACAGAATTGGCAACGAGAAGCGTTTGTCTTCTAACGTTCCGTTCACTCTGATGAGGACGAAAAGACCGCCCTTTGCTCCATATTCCTTGTTTGATTCGCCTTTACCGTTAGAGAATTGTTCGTCCCTATCCATCACCTTGGAATAAGACATTTGACTCTCTATCACATCGAAGCGATACAAGATAGCCTTATCTGGGTCAGAACTATAGACATAACCTCTATCTCCTTTTGCTATACGTTTGAAATTGCTTGATATTCGCCAATACACCTCACCATATTCAGCGAAACAGGCTTCCAAATTGAAACGCTTTCTGCTCGATGGTAATAGCCAAACGTTATTCTGCTCAACAGATTCTTTATTAGCAGGTTCCTGTGGTTGTGGTGCTTCCTCTTCAACTTTCTTTTTCAGGAAAATATCAAAACCTGCGGCACAGATATAGTTCTTGGCTTCTTCAAATATAGGTTCCAGAGTATATATCTGGTTGCGCTTTAAAGGAGGTTGTTGTGGCACTTGTTTATTTTCTGACAGATCGTAGTAACCAAGTTCCTTTAGTGCTTCATAAGTCTTAGCTTCCAGCCACTTCACTTCCGTTGTGGAAAGCGTATCTGTAGTGGAATGGAATACGATGGCTTCGGTCCAGAAGTCCTTAGCCTCATGGTTACGCAGTCGCTTGATGGAGTCATCCGTCTCACCAACGTATAACTGTCGTTTGTCTCTGTTAACCAAGATATACAAGGCCGGTTTGTTCAGGTCATTTGAATAATCTGATACAAACTTCTTGTCGGCTCTATCAATAACGAATAACTCTGTAACCTGATTCTCACACATGATAATGCGCGAGACTAATGTGTTATCGGGAACTAATATCTGGAAAACCTTTGCCATATCTTTATAATTTTATTGGCTCGTATTTTTGAATCAGACTACTTGAACAACTCACTGTGGCTGCCTAGTCGTACCAGTTCGATGACGTTTGTATTCTTATCAAACCATATCAGAAGAAAGTCGCCATTGATGTGACATTCCAAACAGCCTTTATATTTCCCGCTTAAAGGATGCGGGAGATAATCTGCTGGAATGGGCTGCTCGTTTTGAAGCATCTTGAGCACTTCTTTTAGGTCAGCCAACTTCTGAGGATTATTCCTATACCGTTTCAGATCTTTCTTATACTGGGTAGTAGGCTGTAGTTTCTTCATTCTTCATTCAGAATGTCGTTAAACATATCGTCTACATTGTCGTAGACCTTGTTAGGGTTACGGCCCGACATGGCTTCCTTAATAGCAGCCTTAGTCGTTTCGTTCGGCTCATTAAAGATGTAATCGAGCAGCACACTCTCCACATAGTTGTTGAGTGTACGGTTTTCTCTGACTGCGTTACTCCTCAGTCTCTCCAACAGGTCGGCCCTAAGTCGGAAAGAGGCTGGTTTTCTGATAATTGTTGTTGCCATACTTGTAATACAATTAAATATTTCCGTATGCAAAGATAATACTTTTTATTTATATAGCAATGCATTTTCATATTATTTTTGTCACATTGTAACTTTGTAACAATGTAACAATAAGGATTCTCAATGTATGGGGCATTATTGGTTTAGAATATATAATAATTATAATTATTATATATTCTAACTGCTATGGTCTGCACTTGGCTTGGGCTTAATGTTACAAAGTGACATTGTTGCAAAGTGACAACCTAAAACCGCGTCATCTTGCCCGCCATCGGCGAAAAGTAATACACGAGGGTCGAAAATTACGGATTCGAGCCTCGGAAATTACGGATTCGAGGCGCTCAGAATATCCAGCATCTCTGCGGGGGTAACCACAATCGGTTTCTTAGGGAAATGTTTCGTGTTGCCCGTCACCAGATAGGCACCGTCCTTCGATAGTGCCACCTCGTAGAATACGACATCTTTGGGGTCGGGGAAGTATTCTGAACTTGCTATGCGTTGGCTATGAATACCTGCTTGCTTCATGGTTTCCAAATAATGACTGATAGCAGCTTCGGAGAAACTGAATTTTGCTCTATGAAGCACATCTTCATACTCGCTAATAATATCCTCGTTATACAATGGAATGATTTTGTTTGCAAACATCGCTTCCATTACCTGAATGGTAGACGATTGCTTGTTGTGCGTAAGTAAAGCTGACACCAAAACATTAGTGTCGATAACTGCATAGATCATAATTATTTCTTCTCCCTTTTTGCTCTTTCCTCACGAGCCAAACGGATTTCTTCGTTTATCTCCTCAATCGTCATGTCGGGAGTCCCGTTTTTCTGGGCAGACTCCCTAAGTGCATAAAAAGCATTTTTGAAATCTTCGTTTGCACTTTTCGGTGATGCTTTGATTTCAAACGGAATACCCTTTGTCTTTACAGCTGCATTCACAAACACGTTGATGGCGGTGTTGACGCTCATTCCAACCTCGCTACACAGCTCGCTGAACTGCTTCTTTAGTTGTGAGTCTAGCCTCACGGTCATTGATACTTGTGCCATAATCATCTAAATTTTATGCTGCAAATATAAGCATTTTATTTCATCATGACATCATTTTGACGTAATTATTTAAATATTTAACATTTTAGCCCGTAGATGACAGTTCGTACAATACACGAGCCTCGGAATGACGGTTCGTTTAAAGGCTGCTCAATGTTGAAAACATCAATTCATCAAATTCGTGCTGAAAATCGCCCCAAATCGATGCCCGAAATTTGGAATCGCACGAAAAATGTTGTACCTTTGTACACGTAAACAAAAGCGGGATGGCGGCCACCCGATGTAGTTGGTCGCAAGTGATTCTAATACCATGTAAAACACACACATTCAAAACATTATGGCAAAGATTTTGTATGAAGTAAAGAGAAACCAGAACGCGCACTCAGCGGCCTTCGGCAAGTGGTACGCGCAGATCAAGAATCTGGAAACGCTGAACACGCGAAAGCTGGCCAACCACATCTCGGAGCACGGCTCTATCTACACCCCCGACGTGGTTTACGGCGTGCTGGAGAAGTTTCGCAGCTGCTTGGTGGAGATGCTGCTGGAGTCGAAGAAGGTGAAGATTGACGGCCTGGGCACTTTCTACTGCACGCTGGAGAACCAGAAGAACGGTGCGAAGAAGAAGGAGGAGTACATCCCTTCGAAGCACATGAAGGCGCTGCACATCCGATTCCTGCCCGAGCAGACCACGGAGGAGAACATCTCCAGTCGCACATTCCTGAAGAAGGCCGAGTTCGTGAACATCGAGCAGCTACTGAAGGCCGAAGAGGAGGAGAGCGGCGAAACCAACGGCGGTGACAGCAACGGCGACAACGGCGGCGGCAGCAACGGCGGCGGCCCCGTGAACCCCTAAGGAAATCAGGAGTTTCAGGAGTTTTCAGTAAAACCCTGAACTCCTCACCCCTCAAATCTTAAACCTCAAATCTTAAACCTCAAATCTCAAACCTCAAATCTCAAATCTACTACTATGAAGAAAGAAACTTGGAAAACCGTTATTCAGATCATCGTCAGTGTGCTCACGGCAGCCCTCACGGCACTCGGCACTACGAGTTGCATGGGACACGGACCGATGGGCATCTGAAAAAGCGCGACGTCACATTGTCACATTGTCACTTTGCAACATTAAGGTGGGCGGCAGAGGTGACGACACAAACAAAAAAGAAAGACGACGGACTAGAAATAGTCTGTCGTCTTTTATTATAAAAAACAGAATCATAATAAGCTATTATTCCATGATTATTCGTACCTTTGCAGCAAAAATCCAACAGATTATGTCAAAAGTAAAGATTCAAACCATGTTGGGCGACATCACCGTACGCCTTTACGACGAGACTCCTATCCACCGTGACAATTTCCTGAAACTGGCCAAGGAGGGCTATTATGATGGCACATTGTTCCATCGTGTCATTAAAGGTTTCATGATTCAGGGCGGTGACCCCGACTCAAAAGGTGCCCCTGCCGGCAAGATGCTGGGCGTGGGCGGTCCCGACTATACCCTTGAGGCCGAGATCAAGGAAGGTATTCACCATAAGCGCGGTGCCCTTGCAGCAGCCCGTCAGGGTGACGAGGTAAACCCAGAGCGCCGCAGCAGCGGTTCGCAGTTCTATATCGTCTGGGGCGATGTGTACAACGAGGGCCAACTGCGACAGTTCTCCAAGCAGCTCAGAATGCAGAAGGTGCAGTCTGCCTTCAATGCGCTGGCTGCCGAACACAAGGCCGAGATTATGCAGATGCGCCGCGACAGGAACCGTGCCGGTCTGCAGGAGCTGCAGGACAAACTCGTAGCAGAAGCTGAGAGCAAGGTAGGCAAGGACGGTCTCACCGAAGAGCAGCTTCAGCTCTACTCCACCCTGGGCGGCACGCCCCATCTCGACGGCCAATACACCGTCTTTGGTGAGGTAGAAGATGGTCTCGATGTTGTAGAGATGATACAAGGCACCGCCACAGGTCGCGCTGACCGTCCCTTAGACGATATCGAAATGAGGATGGTTGTCGTTGAGTAGTATGTGCTTCGGGAGCCTTTAGATTATATATCCTTGAACCGCACCACCAGCGGGAGGTGGTCGCTGAAGCCGGGACGGTAGTGGTTGTTCTGGAAGGTGCGGAATGGACGCTTGCCGCCATACTGGGGCTCGTCCTCAAGGAGGAAGGGGGCATCGTTGATATAGGCGGTGTCTACCCTATTATATAAAAGAGGTGATACGAGGACGTGGTCGAGGGAATGCCACTCGCCACGAAAGCGGTAGGTGCCGTGGGCTTCACCGTGGATACCACGGGCACTGCTGGTGGCATTGTGCAGACCGAGGGCGTAGAGCTCCAGGAGGGCGGGACTGTCGACATAGTCGTTGAAGTCGCCGGTGATGATGACATGCGCGGAGGGACCGAGCTCAGCGAGACGCTGCTGCAGTTGGACGACCACCTGATGGCGGTTAGGAAGTGATTGGCGCTCGCCACCAAGACGGCTGGGACTGTGGACCACGAAGACATGGAGCGTGTCGCCAGACGGACGGCGGCCCTGTACATAGAGGATATCGCGCGTGGGGCGCATGCCAGGCAGGGGCGGCACCTCCAGATAGTCGTAGCAGATGAGATGAAAGCGGCGGTGACAATAGAGCAGCGCCACATCAATGCCACGTCTGTCGGGCGACTCAGTCATCAGGTACCGGTAACCGGCACGCTTCAGCAGCGAATGTTCCGTAAGGTCCGTGAGCACGGCATCATTCTCAACCTCTATCAATGCAACAAGGTCGGGAAGTTCCTCCCTATAAGACGTACAAGAGAGAATTTCCTGACCTATGCGGTTCTGTTTGGCCCAATAGCGCTGGATTGTCCATTCGTGAGAGCCGTCGGGCAGAAACTCTGTGTCCTCCTTTCCTACGTCGTGGCGGGTGTCGAACAGGTTTTCGCAGTTCAACTCCACAAGCGTAAGAAAGGAGGACAGCAGTAAGGATAGGAACATCTCAGATTAGCTAACCTTCTCCAGACGTTTCATCATTGCAAACATGAAAAGGGCAGCAATGACGCACAAGGCAATAAGGATGGCCCAATTGTACATCAAAGGTATCTTATTCCAAAGCATGGAAGGAATAGAACTCAGATAGTTACCAATAGCTGTAGCAGCAAACCAGCCGCCCATCATCAAGCCCTTATATTTAGGAGGTGCTACCTTTGACACGAATGAGATACCCATGGGCGAGAGAAGCAATTCAGCAACGGTGAGCGTGAAATAGGTACCAATAAGCCAATTAGGCGACAGGATACTCTGTGTGTTGTTGCCTAAATCCATTGGCGATGTAAGACCTATGGAGGCTAATGTAATAACCCCAAAGCCCAAGGCTGCCACAAGCATACCCCATGCAATTCGCGACGGTGCACTGACAGACCTGCCACGAGCAGCCAAAGCCCCAAAAAAGAGCAGGCTAAACGGTGTAAGCGCAACTACAAAGAAAGGATTAAACTGTTGGAAATCACTGGGCTGTGCCATTGTTGGATTTTCCATATTCAAGAACATTGCTATAGCGATGCCAACGAGAATGATCGTGGCTACCCCACAAGTGATACGAGTGGACCTTAGCTTGCTCTGGAAGGATGCAAATCCAGTATATACAGCTAAAGCAATAAGAGCCAAAGAGAAGATGTTGAACCAGATTCGCATATTGCCACTAACCGTCAGATCGGTATATTTCTTGGCAAAGAAAGTAAGAGCAGAACCATTCTGATGGAAAGCCATCCAGAAGAAAATGACTACGGCAAAAACAAGCATTAAAGCGGTGATGCGTTCCTTGGTTTCTGTTGGAGTAAGTTCTTCTGCAGCGTTGTTGTCGTTCTGAGCCTGTTTGGCAGTATTAGTGGCATGGGCGAACCAACTCTTACATGCAAAATAGATGACGCCACTGATAATCAACGAAACACAGGCTACTCCAAAACAAAGGCCATATCCACCATAAAGGGCTTCCAAATAGTCAGGCTGAACATTGGCTGCATCATAAACAAAACCACGGCCGGCAAGATACTGGTTGGTAATCCATTTAGCCATGGAAGGAGCAAACATGGCACCTATATTAATACACATATAGAACAGCGAGAAAGCATCGTCTCGACGACTGGCATACTTAGGGTCGTCATAAAGATTGCCTACCATTACCTGCAAATTGCCCTTAAACAACCCAGTTCCCAATGACACACACGCCAAGCCTGCTATCATCACCACAAGCCCAGTGGTACCGGCATCTGTAGGAATGGCTAATCCCAAATAGCCGATAAACATGGTTGTGAGACCTAAAACGACACATTTTCCATAGCCTATCTTATCGGCAAGCATACCACCAAAGACAGGTGAGAAATAAACTACTGCAAGAAAAATAGCATAGACTTGCCCTGCAACACCTTCGCTCCAGCCAAACTTTGCTTGCATAAACAATGTGAAAATGGCAAGCATCGTGTAATATCCAAATCGCTCGCCAGTGTTGGCCAGAGCCAACGCATAAAGACCTTTCGGTTGATTTTCGAACATAATTTAATTTACTTAATATTAGAATTTTTGGTTTTTGTGATATCAAATAGATAAGTCAGTTTGACGCAGATATTATTCAGGTTGGAACGCCCGAAATAGTCGCGCTTGGAGTTGCGGAAGATATCGCCCAGTCCGTAGTAGTAACGGCCCTCAACGAGGAAATGGCCCACATTCTTAAGCGAGAACTCCAGTCCCAGGCCCGCAGCAATACCATAGTCGACCTTGCGCTGTACGGACATGGTGTCTTGAGCTATGACAGACGAGGTACGTCCTGAACCATCGGAATAGACAGGAGTACGGGAGTCCCAGGGAAAATTCATCTGTGTCTTCTCGTTGAGGAAAAAGCCCACCTGCGGACCGGCCTGCACAAAGAACTGCACGCCGCGGCACTCACGTCCCCACCCCATACGGGCCAGAACGGGAACCTGAAGATACGTCATGTCGCGCTGGTAACTCTCAGCCTGACCTGTGGTGGCATTGATGACCGGCTCATCGTTGGGCGTCAGGATGCGCTCCTTCCAACCCACCTGGGCATAGTTGACCTCGGCCACGATGGCACAGATACTATTGAAATATTTCTCGGACGTATAGCGCAAGGAGAAACCGCCGGTGAGGCCCTGATGCATATCCTGAGGCACCTCGGGCATGAAGCCCACATTACTGAACATCATGCCGCCATTGAAACCGACAGAGAAATCACTACGATGCTGGCCCACCTGGGCTACTGCCATGGCGATACCCACGAATGGCAGGAGAAAGGATAAAAACAGTCTTCTCATCTTCACCATTTAGTAGTTGACTGTTTCTATGGTACGGTCGTCCTTATAATGCACGAACATAAAGGCACGGTTCTGCAGTCCGCCATTACCCATACGCTCAAACTTCAGCGGCGTCTGCAGGGGCTGATAGCCGAAACGGCCGGCTGCACCGTCGAAGGTCATACCGTACTTGTGCAGGCCACGCAGGAAGAACAGCGCATGGTCGAAGCCTGTGAGGGCAAAACGCGGCAGAGCCGACATCATATCCTCGCGGAAATTCTGACGGTAGAGGGTCTGCTGGCGCTGCACCAGGGGCGACTGCAGGTTGGTATAGAAAGGTGCAGGGATATAGACGTTGTACTTATGGAAATTATCCTGCTGATAATGGGCGTACATCATCCACTCCGTGTAGCCGAACATGGAAATCTGGATGCCGGGATTATTGATCTTGATATCACCGAGACGGCCGAAGGCAGCAAGCAGTTCGCGTGAACGGGCCGTATTGAGAATCACCAGGTTGGGCTGGTCCTTGACGAAAGCCTTGGCGAAATTGGCATCGCTCGACTTCAGGTTGGTGATGCTATAGGGCACGTCGGCAATCTCCAGCTGACGGCGGTAGGTAGACGTGAAACTGCCCTTCGTGCTGGTAGTGTCGCCACAGTCGATAATCACAGGATGATAGCCCTTGAAGAACTGGGCACAGCGGCGTGCAGTGCTCTCAGTCTGGTCATTGGGCGACTGGTACACCTGAAACAGGCCACGGTTAGTATAGAGCTCGGGGGCATGGATAGAGAAAGGTATCACCAGCAGACTGTGGTGCTTCTCCGTAAACTCAGACAGCTGACTGACAAAGCGTGAATACAGCGGACCGAAGATGATGTCGCAACGGGCGGCGGCAGGATCAGCCAGAATGGGCTTCACATCGCCATTCTCGGGCAGGTTCCATGCGTGGATATCCACAGAGATACCTTCTTTCTTCAGCGAGTCGCAAGCCATGAGCAGACCGCGGTAATACTCCACCATGCGCCTGCCGTCGTTGTTGACCTGATGAAGAGGCAGCATCACACCCACGCGAATGGCACGCTGACGCACATCGGCATCAGGATTCTGCAGGACTGCCAGAGTCGCTACCTTCTGTCCGTCGGCCGAGGGGATATTGATGATGGAGCCTTTCTTTAACTTATAGCCGGGCTCTTCCATGCCAGGATTAGCCTGCACCAGTTGTTCGACGGTGATGCCGTACATTTTCGAGATGCCGTACATGGTCTCTTTCTTCGCTACCTTATGCGTGCGAACAGACTGAGCCACAGACACATACGAGTACGAGACAAACAAAACGAATATCAGAAAATATCTTAATAAACTCTTCATAATACTCTATTTTTCAGTTTTCGGATACAAAAGTACAAAATTATTTCGTAACTTTGCAACCAAAACAAGAAGAATTATGAAAAAGAACTTGATATGGCTGATAGCCGCCTTCATTTTAACGGCCCTGAATGTTGGGGCTCAGAAGGTTTCCCCCACCCTGACATATATTGACAAGGATGGTAATCCGCACGACACGCTGTGCATCGAGGACGGACAGGCGCCGGTGGACGTGACATTCCACGCCAACCCATCGGACATGGGCGACCTGACCCCGTCGTATGAATGGCATTTCTACAAGAAAGACGGCACGGAGGGCGGCAACAAGGAACTCTTTGTGCGCTACGAGGAAGAGACTCAGTACACGTTTACGGAGTCGGGCTCGTACACCATCATTCTGAAAACCATCCTGGACAGCGAGGGCACCCAGTTGGACGACGAGACAATCACAGTGTTCATAGCCGACAGTTACCTGGAGTTTCCCAATGCCTTCTCGCCCAACAACGGCGACGAGCTCAACAATATCTTCAAGGCCAAAAGGCATAAGAGTCTGGTGAGTTTCCATGCCTATATCATTAATAGGTGGGGACAGAAACTGTATGACTGGACCGATCCCGACGGCGGATGGGACGGCAAATACAAGGGAAAGGACGTGAAAGACGGCGTCTATTTCCTATTGTGCAAGGCCCGCGGTGCCGACGGCAAGGAGTATAATATCCGCAAGGACGTGAACTTGTTACGTAAATTTGTAGAAGGAGGACGCACGGGTGGCACAAACTGATAATCAGGGGAATATCGAGGTATATGGTGCCAGGGTGCACAACCTCAAGAACATCGATGTAACCATACCCCGCCAGTCGCTGACCGTGATTACAGGACTGAGTGGCAGCGGAAAATCATCCCTGGCCTTCGACACGATTTTTGCCGAGGGTCAGCGACGCTATATTGAGACCTTCTCGGCCTATGCGCGCAACTTCCTGGGCGGAATGGAGCGTCCCGATGTGGACAAGATTTCAGGTCTGTCGCCTGTGATCAGTATCGAACAGAAGACCACAAACAAGAACCCGCGCTCTACGGTGGGCACCACCACGGAGATATACGACTACCTGCGACTGCTCTTTGCACGCGCGGGCAAGGCATATAGCTACATGACGGGCGAACCGATGGTGAAATATACGGAGGAGCGCGTGCTGGAGATGATTCAGAGCGACTATGCAGGACACAAGATATTCATCCTGGCCCCGCTGGTAAGGAGTCGTAAGGGACACTACCGCGAACTCTTCGAGGCCATGCGCCGCAAGGGCTACCTGACCATGCGCGTGGATGGTGAGATTGTGGAGATCAGGCAAGGCATGAAGGTGGACCGCTACAAGAACCATGATATTGAAGTGGTCATCGACAAAATGAAGGTGGAGGGCGAGAGCGAGCGTCTGAAGAAGAGTATCCAGACGGCCATGAAACAGGGCGAGGGCCTGATTATGATTCTCGACAAGGACAGCAACGAGGTCAAATATTTCTCCAAGCGACTGATGTGTCCTACGTCGGGCATCGCCTATAGCGACCCCGCACCCAACAACTTCTCGTTTAACTCGCCACAGGGTGCCTGTCCGCGTTGTAAGGGTCTGGGCATCATCAACGAGATAGACCTCAGCAAGGTGATTCCCAACAAGAAACAGAACATCCACGAAGGTGGAATCATTCCTTTAGGGAAATACAAGAACCAACTGATTTTCTGGCAGATAGACGCCATACTAAAGAAGTACGAATGCGACACTAAGACGCCTATTCAGGATATTCCCGAGGAGGCGATGAACGAGATACTGTATGGCACCTTGGAGGATGTGCGCATCGCCAAGGAACTGGTTCATACGTCGAGCGATTACTTCGTGGCCTTCGACGGCATCATCAAATATCTGCGCGACACGATGGAGAACGACGACACGGCAGCAGGTCAGAAATGGTCGGACCAGTTCCTGGCGGAATGTGAGTGTCCGGAGTGTCACGGACAGCGACTGAACCGTGAGGCCCTCTCCTACCGTATCTGGGATAAGAACATCTCGGAACTGGCGTCGATGGATATTGCGGAACTGCGCGAATGGCTGGATGAAGCCGAGAAGCACCTGGACAAACAGCAACAGCAGATTGCCACAGAGATACTGAAGGAGATACGCACCCGACTGGATTTCCTCCTGGACGTGGGACTGGATTATCTGGCGCTGAACCGTCAGTCGGCCTCGCTGTCGGGCGGTGAGAGCCAGCGCATCCGACTGGCCACGCAGATTGGTTCGCAACTGGTCAACGTGCTGTATATCCTCGACGAACCGTCGATTGGTCTGCACCAGAGGGACAACGAGCGACTGATCCGTTCGCTGAAGGAACTGCGCGACCTGGGTAATACGGTCATCGTGGTGGAGCACGACAAGGATATGATGCTGGCGGCCGACTATATCATCGATATCGGTCCAAAGGCCGGACGCAAAGGTGGTGAGGTGGTATTCCAGGGTACGCCCAAGGAGATGCTGAAAGCCAACACGCTGACGGCACAGTATTTAAGGCCCCACCCCCAGCCCCTCCCCGAGATGGAGGGAAGTGGTCAGATGATATCTACTCCCCGCTCTCGCAGAAAGGGCAACGGGAAGAGTATTCTCATCAAGGGCGCCCGTGGCAACAACCTGAAGAATGTAGATGTCAGCTTCCCCCTGGGAGAACTCATCGTGGTGACAGGCGTCAGCGGCTCTGGTAAGTCGACGCTCATCAATGAGACGCTGCAACCTATCCTGAGCCAGCATTTCTATCGCTCATTGAAGAAACCGATGCCCTACGACTCAATAGAAGGCATCGAACATATAGACAAGGTGGTGAATGTGGATCAGTCGCCCCTGGGACGCACGCCGCGTTCAAACCCCGCCACCTACACAGGTGTCTTCTCGGATATCCGTTCGCTCTTCGTGAACCTGCCCGAGGCCAAGATCAGGGGCTACAAGCCGGGCCGCTTCTCGTTCAACGTGAAAGGCGGACGCTGCGAGACCTGTGGCGGCAACGGTTACAAGACCATCGAGATGAACTTCCTGCCGGATATCCAGGTGCCTTGCGAGGAGTGTCACGGCAAGCGCTATAACCGTGAGACGCTGGAGGTGCGCTACAAGGGTAAGTCGATTGCCGACGTGCTGGATATGACCATCAACCAGGCTGTGGAGTTTTTTGAGAACGTACCTGATATCCTCAGGAAAATCAAGACGATACAGGACGTGGGACTGGGTTATATCAAACTGGGACAGTCGTCCACGACACTGTCAGGCGGTGAGAGCCAGCGCGTGAAACTGGCTACCGAACTGTCGAAGCGCGATACGGGAAAGACGCTCTATATCCTCGACGAGCCCACCACGGGTCTGCATTTCGAGGATATCCGCATCCTGATGCAGGTGATCCACAAGCTGGTGGACAGAGGCAACACGGTGATCATCATTGAGCACAACCTCGACGTGATTTGTCAGGCTGACCATATCATCGACATGGGACCGGAAGGCGGACGAAAAGGTGGAACGGTGCTGAGCACGGGCACACCCGAGGAGGTGGCCAGGAGCAAGAAGGGCTTCACGCCCAGATTCCTGAAAGAGGAATTAAAGAAACACGTATAGGCAAGACTCGTAGAACGTTACGGCGAAGAGATACAGAATCAGCAGGGGCACCGCTTGCTGGAGTCCGATGCGGAAGGATTCAAAGACATCATACATCGACGTGAACGTACGCGAGAGCAGACCATAACATGAGGAGGTGATGATGGCCAGGGCCGACAGGATGGGAACAAGTGCCCTACTGAATGGTGAAGGCCATAATAAACCGGTGGAAGACAGTAGCACGGCTTGTGGCGTCATCACAAGCAGTGCTACTATTGTTATCAGCATCATGAGCACGAGGAAAGAGACCCTCAGGGCCGACTGACGACGGAAAGAGAGTTGGGAGGGACGAAAGATGCCGCTGCGCCATACGCATCCGCCAGCCATCGACAGCAGGATAAGCCAAATGAGCTGGGGCTTGAGCAGCATCACGGAGAACTGTCCCAGAAACCAGCGGATACCTTCGCTCGACAGTAACGGGCGCACGGCATCGGTCAGCGTGGCAGACAACAGCCACGACAAGAACACCAACAGCAGTTGCGCTATCAGCAAAACCAATACCAGTCGGGCTATGATGCGATTCAATCTCATCAATTATAAATTATAAATTTAAAATTGTCAATTATCAATTATCAATTGTCAATTATCAATTAGAAACTACTCCTCGTCCGCTTCCAGGTTGTCGATATCGATGATACGCAGTTCCATGGCACGTACCACCAGACGCGTAGCATTGACGCCACGTCCGTCGGGGAACAGCTTCTGTACCAGTTCGTTCTGACGTTTCTCCAGACTCTTCACGCCAAAAGGCATGCCGCGGAGCTGGGCTATCTGGTCCTTTGTGTAACCCAAGGCCAGATGACGGAGCAGACGCTCGTCGTACTCATCTATCTCGTAGTTGACCATCGCCTCCTGCTTCATCAGTTCAGAACCCACGCTACGCTTGAAGCGCTCCACGATTTTCTGCAGGATGGGCTGGTTGAATACCAGTTGCTTGCCATTCATCACCGCCATCACATCATTACGCGTGAGCAGTTCGCCCGTCTTCAGGATGATACCATCGGCACCTGCATCCAGCACGTCGACCCACAGTTTCTCATTGAGTATCTCGCCTGTGAAGATGAGCACGCGCACCTGCGGATGCATCTCCTTGGTCTGACGACAGAGTTCCACACCAACGGTCGTAGAGCCACCAAGACCAAGGTCGAGCAGCACCAGGTCAGGAACCTGCTGTTTCAGCAAGCGCCAGTAGGCTGCCTCGTTCTCGGCAGTACCGATAATCTCGGCCTCAGGGATATCATTCTTTACAATACCCACGGTACCCTTCAGTTCCAGGGGCACATCCTCTACGATAATGACTTTGAAGTTTTGCATATTCTTGGAAGTGTTATTAAAATCTTAATGTGTTGATTTTCATCTCGTTCTGCCCGTATGCCACAAGCATGGCGGTTGGTGGCCTCGGCATGCAGGCGCACAATCTCACGACAGATCAGGAAGGGGATATTCTCCTGGCCCTGAGGCATGAAGAGGCGTCCCAACTGCTCGTCAGAGAGTTGCAGGGCCGACATCGTCACGACGGCCTTCACGTAATGGTCGTCCACAGGCATCCACTCTACAGGAAGCGTGGCCTGGCCCGACTGCTTGCGAAGGATGTCAAACAGATAGTCTATGAAGATGGCATCGCCCAGCACCTCGTGGTCCAGCGCCTTCAGGTGCATCTTCGAATAGTCGAGCTGACGCATGGCCTGCTGACTCAGGATGCCATAGAGTTCGCGATAATACTCCGTGACCTCGATGAGCGACGCGCTGTCATCTGCATCGAGCAACTGCTGGATACGACTGGGGTAATACATTGTCTCGTGCTTCAGGGTAGAGAGCGTATTATCCAGCACGGCATTACTGATATGCAGGTTGCCCTCCTCCATCTTCAGGCGCGTCACGTCGTCGGCCATCAGTTCCAGTTGCGAGCGCCGTTCCTGCAGGATGCTGTAGCGCTTGTTGTGGAGCAACATCAGTTGCCACACCACCACAGCAATGATAGCCAGGAAGAGAGACACCAGAATAACGATAGCCACCTGCTTGTTCGTCTGCGACTGTTGCATGGTGCGACAATAGGAGTCGAGCGACGAGTCGGCAGAGAGTTCCTTGAACAACTGCGTATAGATGCGGTTGTTATACTCGTAGAGCTGCCACTCATGGAGCGCCAGGGCCGCCACGGCACTCTCGTTGCGGATATCCAGCAGTATCTGGAAGTTCACAGACACATTATCGTGGAGCCACAGGATCTCAGGCGGCGTTACCGACAGGTCGCCAATAGCCAGGAGCGTGTCGTCCACATGTTCGCCCTGACTCCTGTAATAGCGGTTCAGGCATTGGCGGCACGAATCCGCATAATCCAGCGTCAGCTGGTAGTCGCCCCTGATATTCAGGTAATAGGTGGAGTCGGCAAAGGCGCTGGCCTGCTGCAGGTCGTGGTTCTGGGCAGAGGTGATTCCCGTAAACATCAGGAGCACCAGCAGCAGCGTCATCAGTTTCTTGGGCAGACGGAAATAGAACCGGCTCCCCTTCCCTGCCTCACTCTCGGCCGCAATCATGCTGACGGAGAATATCTGACTCAGTTTGCGGTATTTCTCGATGATACCCTTGCAGTTGATGAGTCCGAAGCCGTGACCCTTCTCGGCCGGACGCCTGTCGCTGTCGACAATCACCTTATGGTCGAAGACATGGGCCAACTGTTCCTCGTCCATGCCCTGCCCCGTATCGGCCACCGATATCTCCACATAGCGGTCAGCATCCGTGGCATAGACAGAGACGCGTCCGCCCTGAGGCGTGAACTTACGGGCATTGTCGGCCAGGGTGTTCAACATAAAGAGCGTCAGCACCTTGTCGGCCTTCACCATCAGCGTGGTGGGCTGGATATCCAGCGTGATACCTTTCAGGTTGAAGCTCCTGCTGCCCCTTGCCAACATGTCGAAGAGTTCCTGCAAGGGGAAGGTCTCGATATGGACGCTCAGTTCACCCTTGCGCAACTGTATCCAATGTGTCAGTATATCGTTCTGCATATTGACATTATCCGTCAGTTCGCGGATATAGTCGATACGCTCAGCTTTGTTCTTGTCATTCAGGCAACGCTCCTCATGAATCATGCGGTCGATAAAGGGCGTGATACCATTCACCAGCGACACCTTCGCCAGTTGCTCCACATAGAGCCGCTTGCCCTGCATGATGTGGAGGTTGGTCAGTTCCAACTGTTCCGTAAGTTCCTCCTCACGCTCATCCAGCGTCTCATCATGCTGACTGTTGAGCGTCTTCTTACGGAAATAATAGAACAGCAGGATGACCACGATGAAAAGCACCATGGCGATAACCACGGCGATGAGCAGCACGTTCAACTGACCAAGCGACTGCTCCAGCTGGTTGGCACGTGCCTCCAGCCACTGGTCCTGACGCGTACGTTCCTGCAGGTCCAGGTAAGCATTACGGTTATAGTCGCTCGACGCCTTGTCGTCAATAGCGGAATAAGCCACGCAGAGCTGTTCGCGGATACTGGCCACGAGGTCGGGCGCCTGATAAATCAGCGTATCACTCAGCGCCTTCTCCAGGTTCACGAGCGCCCCGTCGTAGTCCTCCTGACGCATACAACAGGTAGCCAGGGTACGATAGGCACCCGCTATCTGATAGGTATCGCCGTAGTCCGTGAAGATGGCCAGCGCATGCTCAGCCAGCCAGAGCGGCAGCAGCTCGTCGGCCACGCCCTCAGGATTCAGGAACTTCATAGCCGGCTGGTTGTCGGCCATCAGTTGCTCGCGATATTCCTCCACACTCAGGTGTTCTGCCAGCGCCTCCAGCGAGTTGGCCACGAAATAAGGACAGTCCACCTGGCGCGACAACAGGTAGCAACGCATCAGGTGGTCAAACTCCGACTGGTTGATTTCCTGTTGGGTGCCCTGTGTGATGATGCCACCTGCACCCACGTTATAAAGATAGTTCAGATACTGCGCCGTATCCGTCTCCACATCAGGGCGGATACTCTCCATCGCCTCTACCGACTGACGTTCCAGTCCGACGTAATAATAATAGGTAGAGTTGACGATGGCAAACTCCGTCTCAGCATAGAGCAGACGCTTCAACTGGCGCTCGGACAGATAATGACGCTCCTCGTCGATACGTTGCAAGGCACGCTGGGCCTGTTCCCTGCAGTCATAGAACTCCCTGTTCAACGACTGGCGCTGACAGAGACGCATCTGCTGCACGTAGGCCACGAAACGCTCCAGCTGGTTGTCCGTAAACAGCAACACACTATCCAGTCGCAACCTTGCGTCTGCATAGTGCATCTTCACCATATCCACGAAAGCCAAGTGATTGAGGGCCTCTGCCTTTCCGTCGACATATCCCTCCCGGTTGGCCAGGTTAAATGCCTGCTGGGCATAGTGCGCCGCAGAATCCACCTGACGGAAATGATAGGCATACGATAAAGAATTCAGCTTGTCCACCGCTTGCCTATCGGACGGTGAACAAGCTGAAAGAAGTAATATGGGGATAATCAGCTTAAGCGCGTGCCTTAGCCACATAACCAAGTGCCTCCTTGCACTTGTCGGTTACATACTGCCAGTCGCCAGCCTTCACCTTGTCGCTTGGGAAGAGCTTAGAACCCATGCCCACGCAGAACACGCCAGCCTTGAACCACTTCGTGAGGTTCTCCTCTTCAGGAGCCACGCCACCAGTAACCATAATCTTTGACCAAGGCATAGGAGCCTTCAGACCCTTCACCATGTTAGGACCAACCACGTCGCCAGGGAACACCTTGGTGAGGTCGCAGCCCAGTTCCTGAGCCTTACCAATCTCGCTGACTGTCATACAGCCAGGGCAGTAAGGAACCAGACGACGGTTGCAGACAGGTGCAATCTCGGGGTTGAACAGAGGACCTACCACGAAGCAGGCACCCAACTGGAGGTACATGGCTGCTGTGGGAGCGTCGACTACAGAACCGATACCCAGAGCCAACTCAGGACATTCCTTATCAGCCCATTTCACCAGTTCACCGAATACCTCCTGAGCGAAGTCACCGCGATTGGTAAACTCGAAAGCACGAACGCCACCCTCGTAGCAAGCCTTCACTACATTCTTACAGGTCTCAAGGTCCTTGTTATAGAACACAGGCACCATACCTGTGTCGCCAATCTTCTTCAGGACAGCTATCTTATCAAATTTTGCCATAATTCTTATCTTTGTACACGTCCATTAGCATTACCGCCAGCCAGAGCCTCTACCTCGTCAACACTTACCAGGTTGAAGTCACCATTGATAGTGTGCTTCAGTGCTGATGCAGCCACAGCAAACTCCAGAGCCTCGCCTTGAGTCTTCTTGGTCAGCAGACCGTGAATCAGGCCACCAGAGAAAGAGTCACCACCACCTACGCGGTCGATGATAGGATTAATCTCGTAGCGCTTTGACTGATAGAACTCCTTACCGTCATAGATCAGGGCCTTCCAGCCATTGAAGGTAGCGCTGTAGCTCTCACGCAGGGTAGAAACCACATACTTGAAGCCAAACTCCTGCATCATCTGCTTGAAGATACCCTCGTAGCCGGCAGCATCTGTCTGACCACCCTCTACGTCAGCATCGGGCTTGAAACCAAGGCAGAGCTCAGCATCCTCCTCGTTGCCGATACACACATCGACATACTTCATCAAAGGACGCATGATAGAGATAGCTTTCTCGCTGGTCCACAGCTTCTTACGGAAGTTCAGGTCAACTGATACTGTAACGCCGTGACGCTTGGCGGCCTCACAAGCCAACTTGGTCAGTTCGGCAGCCTTATCGCTGATGGCAGGTGTGATACCACTCCAATGGAACCAGGCAGCACCTTCCATAATCTTATCGAAATCGAAGTCAGAGGGATCAGCCTCTGCGATAGAAGAATGAGCACGGTCGTAGATCACCTTTGAAGGACGCATTGAAGCACCTGTCTCAGCATAGTACAGACCTACACGGTCGCCACCGCGAGCTACAAACTCAGTATTAACGCCATAACGACGCAGCGCATTGACTGCGATCTGGCCGATTTCGTGTTTGGGAAGTTTCGAAACAAAATATGCCTCATGGCCATAGTTTGCTACAGAAATAGCGACGTTAGCCTCACCACCGCCAGGGATGATGCGGAATGATTCGCTCTGAATAAAACGGTCGTTGCCTTGAGGCGACAGGCGGAGCATAATCTCACCCAATGTTACGATCTTTGCCATTGTCTTTTTGTTTTTAAGTGTTTATATATTTAATATTTTTTTCTTTGCAGCGACAAATTTACAACTATTTTCTGAAACGGCGAAACATTTCCAGTAAAAAGTGCAAAAAAAGCCGCAGAACGGGGACGTCTGCGACTCTTTTTATCTGAAAATCCATGAATTAGCCATTCATTGACATGAGGAACTCCTCGTTGTTGCGACTCTGTACCAGACGGTCGCGAACGGTATTCATCGCCTCGATAGGATTCATCTCGGCAATGAACTTGCGGATAATCCACATGCGGTTGAGTGTGGTAGGATCCTGCAGCAGGTCATCACGACGAGTAGACGACTGTACGAGGTTGAGGGCTGGGAACACACGCTTGTTGGACAGCATGCGATCCAACTGGATTTCTGAGTTACCCGTACCCTTGAACTCCTCGAAGATCACCTCGTCCATCTTTGAACCGGTATCTACCAGGGCTGTAGCGATAATGGTGAGCGAACCACCGCCCTCGATATTACGGGCAGCACCGAAGAAGCGCTTAGGCTTCTGCAGGGCATTGGCGTCCACACCACCCGTCAGCACCTTACCGCTGGCAGGCGATACCGTGTTGTAGGCACGAGCCAGACGTGTGATAGAATCCAGGAAGATGACCACGTCATGTCCGCACTCCACCATACGCTTAGCCTTCTCGAGCACGATACCTGCAATCTTCACGTGACGGTCGGCAGGCTCGTCGAAGGTAGAGGCAATCACCTCAGCGTTGACCGTACGGCTCATATCTGTCACCTCCTCAGGACGCTCGTCGATGAGCAGCATCATGATATAAGCCTCAGGATGGTTGGCAGCAATGGCGTTGGCAATATCCTTCATCAGGATGGTCTTACCGGTCTTGGGCTGAGCCACAATCAGCGCACGCTGACCCTTACCGATTGGTGAGAACAGGTCGACGATACGTGTAGAAGGATTGGTGGTAGCAGGATTGCCGCACAGGTTGAACTTCTCCTCAGGGAAGAGCGGCGTGAGATGTTCAAACGACACGCGGTCGCGCACCTCAGAAGGCTCACGCCCGTTGATAGCCTTCACGCTTGACAGGGCGAAGTATTTCTCGTTATCGTGAGGCGGACGAACGGTGCAGTCAACCACGTCACCCGTCTTCAGGCCATATTTCTTGATCTGCTGGGGAGATACGTAGATATCATCGGGCGACGACAGATAGTTGTAGTCGCTTGAACGCAGGAAGCCATAGCCGTCCTGCAACAGCTCCAGCACACCATTACCCTCAATCAGGTCGCCAAAGTCATAATTGGCGGTTGATGACGGTGCCTGAGATACAGGCTGGAATACGGGCTCTGCCTGATTAGCCATAGGACGGTCGAAGATATCGAGCGTGGGGATAGCGGCCTGGTCCTCGATAGGCAGGTCTACAACGGTAATGAAATCAGTACCGTCGCCAGGGTCACCCTCCCAGTAGTTGCCGGCATTGTCAAACTGCTCCTGAGGCATATTCACCTCCTCACGACGCTTTGACATCTTTTCCTGCAGGTGCTCCAGCAGTTCAGGGTCAGGAGTCTCGCTCTGCATATCCTCGGCAGCCTCGGGCACTACGGCTTCTGCTACTGGCTGCTCCTCTGCGGGCTGCTCCTCTGCAACAGGTGCCTGGGCGGCTTCTTCCTCAGCCTGTTCGGCCTTGGCCTTCCTGCCACGCTTCTTGGGAGCAGGCTTGGCCTCCTCTGCAGGCTTTTCTTCGGCCTCTGCCTTCACAGGGGCGTCACTAAACAGCGACGGAGCTTCTGCCTTTTTCCTCTTTCCCTTGGTATCCAGATTCTCACCATCGTCACCTTTCACGGTGTAGACCTTATCTGTATCTTTCTTGGCAATACGTGTGCGCTTACGCTTTGAGGGCGAAGCATCTTCGGCTGCGACATCGATGGCAGCCTTGTCCAGAATGTCATAAATAACGGTTTCCAAAGAGTCGTTCTGCGACACTTTGATTCCCAGTTTGCTGGCAACTTCCATCAATTCAGGAACTGCCATACTTTCAAGTTGTTCTTTGGTATACATATAGTATTGATACGTTAAACGTATGTTTTGACTAAAAATTGGAGATTTTGTGATGTAAGAACGCTTCACGAAAAGAAACGTTATACTGAAATCGAATGCAAAGGTAGTCATTTTTTTTGTAACTGCAAAGAAAATGACTACCTTTTTTGTATAGTGTTATCTTTTTACTTCTTCAGAGGTACCAGGACGCTGAACGTAGATCCTTCGCCAAGTACTGATTCTACCGTACAGTTACCGCCATTCTTCGTGGCAAAGTCCTGACAGAGCTGCAAGCCCAGGCCAGAGCCTTCCTCGCCGCCTGTGCCGTAGGTCGTCTCACCTTTATTAAATATAGAACTCAGACGCTCAGGGGCAATACCCACGCCGTGGTCACGCACGCTCACCTTGGCATAATCGCCCTCTGTGCTGAGGATGATATCGATGCTGCCATTCTCGGGGGTGAACTTGATGGCGTTCGACATGAAGTTGCGCACCACCGTCTTCAGCATGTCATTATCGGCCGTAACGATGACCGACGAAGCGCTGGTCTGATAATTCAGCTTGATATGCTTGTTCTGTGCAATCATCTCAAAGATATCCACCACGCCAGGGATGATATCGTTCAGGTCCAGGTCCTGACGCACCACCGTGAGACGGCCCGTCTGGCTCTTGGTCCATTTCAGCAGGTTATCCAGCAGGTCGTGCACATCCTCCGACTCCTTGTTGGCCTTATCCAGCAGGTCGTACATCTCCTGCCCGATCAGCTCAGGCGATGCAGAAGCCGCCACCAGGTTGAGCACCATGCGGATGCTGGCCATAGGCGAACGCAGGTCGTGGGCAATCACAGAGTACATCTTGTCGCGGTTGCCGATGGTGGCACGCAACTCAGCATTCTGGCGCTCGATGATACGCGTAGCAGCCACCAGCTTAATCTGGTGGAACACACGTACCACCAGTTCCTCCTTGTTAAACGGCTTCGTCAGGAAGTCGTTGGCACCCACCTGGAAACCATGCACCAAGTCGCTTGGGTTATTCAGGGCGGTCAGGAATATAATGGGGATATGTGCTGTCTCAGGGTCTTTTTTCAGGATCTGTGCAGCGTCGAAACCCGTGATATCAGGCATCATCACGTCAAGCAGGATCAGGTCAGGTTTCTCAGCCTTGGCCTGCTCGATGGCCATATTACCACAGTTCGCCGTACAAACCTGATATTTCTCGTTTGTAAGGAGAATTTTCAATAGCAGGACGTTGCTGACAACATCGTCCACTATCAATATTTTATAGTCACCTTTATTAATTTGTGACTCGATTATTTCAGATTCTACCATAATATGGGCCTATGGCGTTAAATTATTACGACTGCAAAATTACGTAAATAATTTGATTTTGCAAATATTTGGGATATAATTTTTCTATTTTCTGTTAAATTTCATATAATCCTATCCGTTCTATCCTTGAAAAACGTTACCTTTGTAGCATGAAAGAGAAAGTGATACTGGGCATCGACCCAGGTACAAATATCATGGGTTACGGCATTCTGCGCGTCGTCGACGGCAAGGCCGAGATGGTGACAATGGGCATCATTGACCTACGTAAATTTGAGGACGCCTATCTGAAGCTGGGCCATATCTTCGAACGGGTCACGGGTATTATCGAGGCCTACCTGCCCGATGAACTGGCTATCGAGGCGCCCTTCTTTGGTAAGAATGTCCAATCCATGCTGAAACTGGGACGTGCGCAGGGTGTGGCTATTGCCGCCGCTATCCGCCGCAGCGTGCCCATCCACGAATATGCCCCTATGAAAATCAAGATGGCGCTCACGGGCAATGGCTCGGCTTCCAAGGAACAGGTGGCCGGCATGCTGCAGCGCCTGCTCCATATCCCTACCGAGGAGATGGGCCGCTTCATGGATGCTACCGACGCCCTTGCAGCCGCCTACTGCCATTTCCTGCAGATGGGCCGTCCTGATACGGATGCGCCCCATTATCGCGGATGGAAGGATTTTGTGAACAAGAATCAGGATAAAGTATGGAAAGCCAGAAAATCATAGCTATCGTAGGCAGCAACGGCAGTGGCAAGACGAAGTATGTGGACCAGCTCCGCAAGGACCTGTCGAGCAGTAAGGTGCGCTATATCGCCTTCTGCGACACCTACGGCACAGCCACCGACCGCGCCTATTACCTGCAACTGCGCTGGAACCAGCATGATATCGACAAGGAGACGCCCTGTGTGGGTGAGATGATTCAGCGTGCCTACGACATGCTGGGCGACGACACGCCCGAGCGCCGTCAGTTGCTGCAGGACCTCATCAGCCTGTTTGAGTTTGAGCCCCTGCTCGACAAATACACCATCTCCCTGAGTAGTGGCGAACTGCGCAAGTTCCAGCTCATCAAGACGCTCCTTGCACAGCCTGGCATCCTGATACTCGACAATCCCTTTATCGGTCTTGACGCCCAGACACGCGAGCAACTCAACCAACTGTTTCCTGTCCTGGTGCATCAGCAGCACATGACCATCTATCTCGTGGTGGCCAGGAAGGAAAATGTACCCGCGTATGTGGACGACATCATCTGGATCACGCCGCAGGATGAGTTCCTTGCCCCACTCCACCATCTTGACGATGCACGCCGTGAGGCTATCCGCACGCTTCACCAGGAGCAGCAGGCCACGGCCGGCGAGGTGGTGAGCTTCCACGATGTCAGCATCCGCTATGGCGAACGTACCATCCTCAAGGATGTCAACTGGACCATCCGCGAAGGCGAATGTTGGGCGCTGTCAGGCCAGAACGGCAGTGGCAAGTCTACCCTACTCTCGCTGATATGTGCCGACAATCCTCAGGCCTACGCCTGCAATATCCGTCTGTTTGGCAAACAGCGAGGCAGTGGCGAGACCATCTGGGACATCAAGCGCCGCATCGGTTATGTGTCGCCCGAGATGCACCGTTCCTACCAGCATAACATCCCAGCCATCCAGGTGGTGGCCAGCGGACTGAAGGATACGGTGGGACTCTATACGCGTACCAACGAGGCCGAGCGCGAACAGTGCAGGTGGTGGATGCGTATCTTTGGTATCGACGCGATGGAACAGCGCCCGTTCCTGCAGCTATCCAGAGGCGAACAGCGCCTGGTGCTCCTGGCACGTGCCTTCGTCAAGGCGCCCCAGCTGCTGATTCTCGACGAACCCCTTCACGGGCTCGACAGTCAGAACCGCCAACTGGTGAAGGATATCATCCAGACCTATAGCGAGCTGCCAGGCAAGACGCTCATCATGGTGACCCACTATGAAGAGGAACTGCCTCAATGCTTTACACTGAGAAAACAACTCATCAAACAACAATAGATTTCAAAATGAAAAAGATTTTTCTTTCAGCACTTTTCCTCCTGAGCCTCTCACAGACCCTTTCCGCCCAGGAGATATATGCAGAGATCCGTCGCTCGGCCCAGGCCAAGGTCAGCGATACCAGTGCCGATATGCTGGTGCGCCAGTTCAGTATGTTCAAACTGGAGGCGCTCAACTATCTGGCTATCAAGATGAAGGAGGAGTTTCCCGACTCTACGGCCGAGTTGCTCGACAAAGAGGCACTCTCGCTGAATGTCTTCATCACTAACTACACCCGTTCGCTCGTTGAGAGTCGCACCATGCCTGCCAATCACCAGAAGAAGATTATCAGGGCCTACATGGATGCCAGCTATTCCAACCCACTGTTCAATGATAACGACACGGAGATGGTGCTGGCCTATTTCAACGATGCCAACAGTCTGACACGCTTTTCACTCGACACCGATTGGCGCCGAGCCGTACTGGCCGCAAAGGCAGCCTTGGAAAAGATCAAATAAGAGAATTAAATCTTCAGCTCACGCAGCAGTTCGCTCATTCTTTGCAGCGTACTGATTCGCGTGGGCACCAGGGGCAGACGCAGCACATTCTCGATGAAGCCCATCTCGTGGAGCATGGCCTTCACGCCAGCGGGGTTGCCATCGACGAAGAGCAGTGAGAACAGGTCCGTGAAGCGATGGTGAATCTTGCGGGCAGGGTCGTACTCGCCGCGCATCTGCAGGCGAATCATCTTCGAGAACTCCTTGGGCAGCGCATTGCCGATGACGGAGATGACACCCACCGCACCACATGATACCATGGGGAATGTCAGCGAGTCGTCGCCAGAGATGACGTCAAAGTCGGCTGGCTTGTTCTTGATAATCTCATCTACCTGCTCCAGGTTACCGCTGGCCTCCTTGATAGCCACGATATTCTGGCAGTCGCGCGCCAGACGCACCGTTGTCTCCGCCTTCAGGTTCACGCCTGTACGTCCAGGTACATTATATAATACCACGGGCAACTGTGTAGCGGCAGCGATAGCCTTGAAGTGCTGATAGAGTCCTTCCTGCGAGGGTTTGTTGTAGTAAGGACATACGCTCAGTATACCGTCAATACCTTTAAAGTCGCCGTTTTTCAGCTCCTCCACCACAGCAGCCGTATTGTTTCCGCCACAGCCCATCAGGATGGGCACACGTGCCTGCACCTTATCGACCACCAAGTCCTTGATACGCTTCTTCTCATCAGCGGTCAGGGTTGGAGTCTCACCAGTTGTAGCAAGAATACAGAAAAAATCAGCGCCGTTGTCCAGTTGATACTCTACCAGTCGAAGCAAGGCTTCGTAGTCTACCGAGCCATCCTGTTTGAAGGGGGTTACGAGTGCGATACCCAGTCCCTTAAAAATATTGTATACCATACGTATGCAGTCTAATTTGGCTGCAAAGTTACTAAAAAAGTAACGAAATGCAAAAGAAAAAGCGTATTTCTTTTACATTTCGTTCATTTATTCGTTCAATATTCAATATTTATTCACTCTTGAACAAATCCTTGATACCGCCGATGCTGCCCATCAGGTTGGTAGCCTCGTAAGGCAGGTATACGGTCTTGGTCTTGTCGCCCTGGGCCAACTGCTCCAGCATCTGGATATATTTCTGGGCCAGCAGGTAGTTGGCGGGGTTGCTGCTCTTGCCCACGGCCTCAGTAATCAGCGCGATGGCCTGTGCCTCGGCCTCAGCCTTGCGGATACGTGCCTGTGCCTCACCCTCGGCCGTCAGGATAGCCTGCTGCTTGGCAGCCTCAGCACGGTTGATGGTAGCCGTCTTCTCACCCTCGGAAGCCAGGATCTCGGCAGCCTTCTCACCCTCAGAGGTCAGGATCTGCGCACGCTTGTTACGCTCGGCCTGCATCTGCTTCTCCATGGCATTCAGCACAGATGATGGCGGTGTGATATCCTGCAGTTCTACGCGGTTCACCTTCACGCCCCACTTATCCGTGGCGTCGTCCAGTACGGCGCGCAACTTCGTATTAATGGTATCGCGCGATGTCAGTGTCTCATCCAGTTCCAGTTCACCGATGATATTACGCAGCGTGGTCTGTGTCAGTTTCTCGATAGCGTTGGGCAGGTTGTTGATCTCGTAGGTAGCCTTGAAGGGGTCCATGATCTGGAAATACAGCAGCGCGTTGATTTCCATCTGGATATTATCCTTCGTAATCACGTTCTGCTTAGGGAAGTCGTACACCTGTTCACGCAGGTCGATATTGTTGGAATAGACATAGCGACCGTATTTCAGCACCACCACGTTCTTGGCCTTGTCGATAAACGGGATAATCAGGTTGATACCAGGCTTCAGCGTAGCATGATAACGTCCCAGTCGCTCAATAATCTTGGTCTCCGACTGTGGGATAATGACCAGCGCCATCTTCACAATGATAACAGCCACGATGGCAATGGCAATGAGGAAATAGAAAAATAAATCCATACGTTTTAGTTATTAAAGAGTTTATAATTAATTAATGATTTTAATCCGTCAACAGTTCCACGGTGACGATGGTGCTCTCGCGGCTCACGATCCTGACGCGTGTGCCGGCAGCTATCTCCTCGTCGTTGGCAGCCACGGCCCTCCACTGGTCACCATCGATGGCCACATAGCCGAAACCGCCTGCTGGGATGGTCTCACTGACGCGTCCCTTGCGGCCCAACAGCGCATCGGCATTGCTCACGCACTTGCTGTCGTTGCGATGCAGGTAGCGCAGCACGAAGGGGCGCACCTGAAACAGACTGACCAGCGTGACCAGCGCAAAGACGCCAATCTGCCAGTATATATTGGCGAAGGGTGCCGTGATGGCAGCTCCTGCCGCACCGATGGCTATACACATGAGGAAGAAGTCGCCCGATGTCAACTCAAGTATCAGGCCCAAGACGGCTATTACAGCCCATATTTGCCACATATTGGCCAACAGATAATCGATCATAGCTTTATTGTTTTAATGATTATACCTTATTATATATTATATCGACAGCAGGAAATCGTCCCAGTCCTTGGCCGATCCCTTCTTGCCAAACACTTTCTGATAGAGCCGGCTCCTGCTGGTAGAGACGCTCTCCTTGGAATGGGCCGTGAGCAGCGCTATATCCTTTGGCAGGACGTGGATCTTCACCAGCAGACACACATGGTAGTCGTAGGTGGTGAGCTTGTAGAGGCTGTACAACTTCTCCGAGAAGCCCGTGTAGACGCTGTCTACCAGCATGGCCAGCTGCTGCCAGTCTTCCTCGCCCATGCTCCGGCCTTCTGCTGCCAGCCGCTGTATCCTCAGATACACCTCCGAACGGAAGATGTCGCCCTCGGCCCTTTCGCGTTTCTCGCTCTCAATGCGGGCCATTGTGTTGGCGTAGTCCAACTTGGCTTTCTTCTCCTCCAGTTCCAGGCGGAGCAGCGAGTTCTCGGAGCCCAACTTCTGTATCAGTCTTTCCAGCTCCTCTATCTTCTGGCGGTTGGCCTCCACATCGGCCACCTCCTGCATGGCGCGTACCTTGTCTAAACGCTCCTGCAAAGAGAGCACCTTGCGACGGCTGTTCTGCCAGGTCACCACAAACAGCGCCATGTAGGTCAGTGCACCTATTATCAATAGGAACAACTCGCGCTGTGTGAGTATCATCAACATCTGATTCATGTCGCAAAGGTACATGAAAAAAGCGAACTATCCAAACATTTTCGTTTGCAATAGTTCGCAATTGTATTTTCAGTTTGCAAAAATTTGCACAAGTGCCTGTTTTACTCGCTTGTCAGGTAGCCCACGTGCAGGTTGCCCTTCTTGAGCAGCTGCTTCACAAAGGCTTTCAGCGACTTCGGCGTCACCTGTCGGATATAGGTCAGGTCGCCCTGATTCACCACGATGCCGTTGAGTTCCTGCGTCAGGTAGTCACGACGCCTGGTGTACTCATTGCCTTTGTAGGCGTCCTGCACCTTCTCGCGCGACTTGACATAGCTGTCTATCATGTCCTGCGTAATCAGGTTGCCCTCGGCCATGTCCCTGACAATGCGCTTCACGTCCTCAGCAATGCGTTCGCGCTGGGTGGGGTCGCAGGCATAACTGATGACATACCTCATCTTGGGCACGGGCAGCAGGGCATCCTCCATCTGGATCTGTGGGGTGTAAACATCACTGTGCTGCACACGCAGGGTCTGGAACAACTGGTTGGCCAGCACGCTCTTCAGCACCTCATTATGGGCATGGGTCTGCTGGGTGTACTTGTAGCCTTTCTCCCAGGTGTAGAACAGGAATGTCTGACAAACGGGCGCTGGGGTCTCTATCTTCTCCGTCATCACGCTGTTCTCCGTCTTGTAGTGGTCCGACGGCCACACCGTCCGCTTCACGCGCTCCGGCTTCGATGGCAGGGCACCTACGTACTTCAGTATCAGGGGCATGATGCTGTCGGTGTCATACTCGCCCTGCACCACCATCACTGCTCCGTTGAAATTAGAGAAGTATTCGCGGACTACCTCACGGAAGTGCCCGATGTCGTAGTTGGCTATCGTCTCGGCCGATGGCGTCACCTGTCGCCTGGTGTCCTTCAAAATCATCATTCCCACTTTCAGGGCCGACTGTGCCAATGGGGTCGACAGGCTCGCCACTGACGTCTGCAACTTCTGTTTCTGTTCGGCAAACTCCACGGAGTCTGTCTCGTCCGTGGTCAGCGACTTGTAGAGCATCTTCAGCGTACACTCCACCCTGTCCAGGTTCAGGCTGTCGCCCGTTTTCCACTGGGCCGAGCAGTCGAAGATATCATCAAAAGCCTCGACAACAACGTTCGACTGCCCGTTCTTGCAACTGAATTTTCTCAGGCAACTGCCCAGCATGTCGTGGAAGTTGATGTCGTCATCGGCCAACATGGAATAGCCCTGCGGACGGCGTAGCATGAAGTTCACCAGATGATGCTCCATAGGCTGCTTCATCAGCACCACCTTCACGCCATTCGACAGCAACACCTCGCTGATGCTGTCGTTGAGCACCTTTTTCTTGACAACGGTACCTGGAACTGTGGTGATGTCGAGACTGTCCACATTGATTCTGTCCAGCTTCTTCTGCTGTACCGCCTCTATCTCGGCCAACTCCTCATCGCTCATCTGTTTCACGCGCTGGCATACGGTCTCCACCTCCTCGCGCCCAGGCATCATGGCACTGTCGGGCAGCATCACGCCTATCATCATGTTGCGTCCGCTGGTCATCCTGCAGAATTCCTCGCGCAGATCGTCGGCAGTGATGGTATTCCTCAGGTGACGGTCCACCAGCTTCCGTTCCATATCGGGTATGATGGCGTCGCCGTTGAAGAAGTGGGCCAGGCATTTCTCCACATGCTGTGTACTGCCTAGACTGTTGGGGTGTTTTGCGTAGACCGTGTCCACAAAGACGATGGCTGTAGAGTCGGCATTGTAGTCCGGCCAGATATAGTTTTTCCGCTGTTTCCAGTAGTCGTCACCAAATCCCTTCCGACGTATCAGTTCCACCTGCATGGCCAGCAACTCCAACGTGTGTCGCCACTGGTCCTGGGGGGCCGACAGGTTGAGCACCCACAACTTATCGCTGAGGTCGCCCACATTCACCGACATCACGCTACCGTCAATCAGTTCAGGATATTTCGCCCTCAGACTCTTCAGTTTCATCTCCATCGCCATCCTGATTTCATCACGCACCACGTCCGTCTTCATGCTTCCCACGGTCTGGTGCTTCGCCGTATCTCCAGCCAACCTCAGCAGATAGCAAAGAGAAGCGAAGGGCTGCTGCTTTTCAGTATACAGCAGATACTTGGTCTCGCTGTCAGGGATGGCGGGCACCGTTGGCGACACCGTCTTGCCCCGCTTTCTGTCGCCAAACATCCTCTTCACCTTCATCACCATCTCATCTGCATCAAAATCGCCCACCAGCACCACGGCCTGATTCTGAGGCTGGTACCAGCGGTCGTAGAAGTTGCGCACCAACTGCTGCGTACAGTTCTTCACGATGTCCATATCGCCGATGGGAGAACGTCGGGCATAGATGGAGTTATTGTAGAAGTCGTTCTGCAACTGCTGTACAAACGAGGGCATCATCCTGGTGCGCCGTTCCTCCACAATCACGTTGTGCTCGCTCTCCACGTCCTTGGCGGCAATCGTGGCATCGCCGGCCCAGTCGCGCAGCAGCAACAGACAGGAGTCCATCAGCACCGCGTCGTCCACGGGAATCCCATTCAACTGGTAGCGCACCGTTGTAAAGCCCGTGAAGGCATTGGTGTCGTGGCCAAACTGGAGTCCGTGGCGCTGGGTAAATTGAAAGATGCTGCCAGGGAAATGCTTCGTGCCCTTAAACTGCATATGCTCCACGAAGTGGGCTATGCCTCGCTCGTTGTCCTGCTCCACCACAGACCCCGCTTTCACCAGCAGGTAGAAATACGCCAGTTTCTTCGGACTGTCGTTCTTGCGCACATAATACGTCAGTCCGTTGTCCAGCACCCCCCGTCGCACCATCGTGTCCTCAGGAATCGCCTGTTTATCAATCATCTCCAGATTCAGGCTTTCCCTTTTCTGTGAGAAAGCCCCAGTGCTGCACATCGTCAGCAGTACGGTCAGTAATATCAGTTTCATTTTTTACTTACGGTTGATTTCGTTTTGCAAAGGTACATGAAAAAAACGAACTATCCAAACATTTTCGTTTGCAATAGTTCGCAATTACAAATTCTTTATTCCCTCGCCATCATCCAGCCGCGCAGCATGGCGAACCAGTCGAAGCCTTCCAGGCCGCACTCCTGAATGCCCATGGCAGCACCCAGCATAATCCAGCGGGCAGGCTTATCACTGGGGATGCCCAGGGGCTCATCGGCTCCGATGCCCGTCAGCCTGCAGACATTCTCAATGTACCGCTTCGTGTTGTTCTCATTAGGCGGCGCCCACCGGTTGATTATCGCCCTGATAGTATACAATCTGTAATCATGGTAGTATGTACGCGTCAACATCTTAAAGGCTGCACGCCAGCCATACGGCATTGTTTCAAACTGACAGAACTGAGGGTCTGTCTGCAAGGCCTTCAAACCCTGCCATTTATCCTTTGAACGATGAATGTTCAATGGGTTGTTATTACGAATTCCTCTTGCAATCATAATTTTCGACTTTCAATTTTCAATTAATTAAATGTAAGAATGTAAGATTGTAAGAATGTAAGGTTTTACCGTTTTTTCTTCGTCCAACTCTTACCATTCTTTTCCACCCAGCCATCACTCTTCCATCGGCTGATGATGGTGTATAGCGTGCCATCGCAGAATTCACTGCCTTTCAGCTTGCGCAGATCCTGCATGGTAAATGTGGCGGGCAACTGTTCAAAGATGCTCCCGTTGACATACCCGCCAACGTTACCGTCAGCATTGTCGGCATAATGCTTTGCCAGCAGCGGTCTGAACATCTTTAGCTGCATCTGCAACGTGTATTCAGCCATCTTCACAGCGAAATCCACACAATTCTTCGACTCCTTGCCCTCCAGCAGCATAAAGACAACGCCACATCGGAAACCTATCACGCCTGCACGTCTTCTGAAACGGTCCATGATAAAATCCATATTAAGCGATGCCTCTATGCGTTTCTCCTCCAGCCATTGGTCTATGGCTTTTCGCAGACGGGGCGTGTCGTAGAAACCACTGGCCGTACGAAGCAAAGCCGTAGCCTCACTAATACGATTCTGTTCACTTTCAGTCAGTTCCTTAAACACCGTAATCTTCGCAAACATATTATCAGGCATCTCTGAGAGCATCATTCTACTGGAGAGTCCGTTCTCTGCATTCGACTCGTTACGTCCGCAGAACATCTTTTTGATGGTATGAGGCGTACCCAGAATCGTCCAGTTGTAGGCCACACGCACGTCGCCACTCTCCGACTGGTCTGAATTGAAGTCCACACCCCATCGCTCTCTTCCAAAGGCATTTCTGTAGATATCCCATTTCTGTGCCCACGAGCCGCCAGTATTTGATTTCAGCAGAGTCTCGGCCTCAGTACAGATAGAGTACATGCAATGACCTTGTGACTTCTTCAGGCGTTTCAGCAGCTTAGAGCACGAGATGGTGATAGGCACTACCCTGACCACACCAGCCGGAGCCTCCTGTGCCCGTTCGTTGGCCTTACGATTCCTATTGGCATCGCGCACTTTGTCTTCACGCTCCCGGACAATTTCGTCATCATGACGAAGATCTACCAGCCAGCGCTCTACGGCCTCTTCCACAGCCGACTTGTTTGACGCCTGTTCACCTACGATGATAGCCATACCTCCCAGATAGCTCATCTTGCCGTCGCAATAGCGATACTGCACGCCATCTGCCAAAGCCATCAATGCTGGCATCTGACCGACTATCAATGCTGGCCACATATTCTGGGGATAGGGTTTCAGACTCTCCCTCAAACCTATCGGCAGGGTCTTCACATTGATATCCATCACAGGCTCCTTGCGCAGAGGCCCGTCAGGTGACGCCGTCTGTTCACCCGCTTTCAGCGAGCGCAGGAACACCTCCTGTTGCTTCTGGTTCATGGGGCGGTTCTGGTCTACATATTTCTCGTAGAAATTGCTTACCAGCGTCAGGCAGTCCTGCTCCTTGGAGTAGTCACTCATCTTGATAGACAGCACCCCGAGCAGTTCCTCTTGCGACATCATCTGGCAGAGCGTGGGCAACAGCAGTTTCAGCGTGTTATGACGCACCCCTTCCCTATTCAGCGTTGCCAGGTCCAGTCCTGTCATCGTAAGCGTCTCGTCAAAAGCCGCCAGGGCTCTGGGACTGGGCTCAACAGCCTCTAGGACTATCGGATTGGCAGATACCACCGTTGTCAGACTCTTAGTCTCCGCAGTCCTGTATTTCTCCAGCTCCTCCTCCGAGAGCCTGGCAGGATGCAGCTCATCGCCAAACATCAGTTGCTCGTCCAGATAAAGGATATACTCCCTGCAGGGAATGTAGATGCCTCGCTCACGCTCGTGGACGGCCTTATCGTATTCTATATCACCCAACTGATGCGACATCCATGCCTGCGCCTGCTGTCGTTCCAGTCCCTCGGGGATATCAAAGAGCACGGCAAAGCCGCCACCACCAATAGAGATATTAAACATATTGATGCCCAACTCCTTTTCATGCCCCTTGATGCGCAGTTCGTAAATCTCACGACCATTGGGATTACCATCAACGTCGATGATAGCCTTGCCAGAGTCCACAGGGTCACCATCCTTGCTCTTATAAGCCTTATTGAAATGGGCATGAGGGGTATAGAACGCTGCACCTATCTTCAACTCTGATTTCTTTGCCTTATACTCCTCCTTCGAAAGTTCGCCACGCAGGCGCTGTTCCAAGGCATCAGCCAACTGGGCACAAATATCGCCCGTATTCTTGCTGTCTGTTCTCTCATAGAAGCCCTGCGCCGTGGCTGGCACGGTCGTGGGCTTTTTCATATTATCGCCTAAATCTATTCTCGACATAATATATTCCTATTTTAGTAAAACCTTGGATTAGCCAAAAATCATCTTGTCCAGTTCTCTGTCTATCAGTGCATCCTTGGCCGTCTTCACCTCTCTGTCTATCACCGACATCACACGTACCATACCCAGGTCCTTGGGGACACTCTCATAGACCTTTATCCGCTTACGCGACTCTTTCACCCATCCGTGCTCCAGCCTCTTTACCAGCTTGTCTTTGTGCAGTATTCTATGTCGCAGATATGCCTTAAAAGTTAACCTACCCGTGCCTTTGTCTATATACAATGCACCCTCTATTCTCTTGCCGCTAAGCAGCAGTGCCATCAGTTCGATGGCATTTTGTAGAAAAATAAACTTCTTCATAATCTAGTCGTTTTTAGTGAGTGAAGGCATTGTGTCGGAATTTGGCCATTTTCACTACGTAGACTTCCTTCACCACGCTTCGACTCGATTAAGTCTTTTTCTTATCTGAAACTAATTTTCGTAATAAGCGTAATTTTCTCGTAATTGTTATTATGGATAAATTCTTGCGCATTACGGCAATTCGTTTCTTATTCTATCACTATTTCTTGTGTTCCGCGCAACCTTACTACGCCCCCGTTTTTCAGTCCGGCATTCCTCATACCGTCACTCATCTCCCAGGTCTTGCATACGAAGCTGGCAGTCACCTCCCACTGTGTCAGTTTACAGAAGCGCACACCGTCGATAATCTCCCTGTACTGACAACTCATGCATCCCTTCTTCACCAGGATGCCGTGTACATTTCTTACCCTTTCCATAGCCTATGCCATTTTAGTGATGCGTACACTGTTTTCAAATCGTCGCTGGTTCTGACTGTCTTGCCACTCACGACATCCCAGTTCAAACTCCACCAGATGCAGAACCTTCGGGTCGGGCTTCTGCTGATCCAGTGCCCTTGCCATATCGCCTACGGCCTCTGCAAACACGGTGTTGATACCATCTGTCAGTACGAAACCAGTACTGGCAAAAACTTTCTGCTGACCCTGCTGGTCAGTGTAGGAGCGCTCTCTGAGAGGCAGCTGCTCCTTAATCTGAAAATAACGTTCCATATAATTTATTTTTTGTTTTACGTCGCATCCTTAATGCGACCTTTATAAGATTAAATAATGTATTCTTTAGAAAAACTGCCGTGCTGTCGCAGCAGGGCAGATTGCGGCAGTCCGCTGACCGCCTGATGTTAATCGTATGTCAAAACAATTTTACATGAATATAGAACTATGAGTTCAAAAACTCAGAAAAAACTACTCATCATAAAGAAAGAAAATATATCGTATGTAAATATGTCAAAGACCGCATCAGCGAGTGAAGAGCCCGCTCGGCTTGCCGCTTGCTACCAAAGGGACGCAAGAAACTTGTTTGAGCTCTTCCGAGCGCCAAGGGTTTTCGAGGCAAAGCCTCAAAGACCACTTGTTTGTCTACTCGTTTTGTCCTTTCGACGATGCAAAGGTACGGCGCTTTTATAGTTGGTAAAAAGGAACCATTTTACCAAAATGTTAAAGTTGATATTGGGCCACGATTTCCCTAATTTCCAAAAGCAAATGTCGCTGTTCAAACCCCATTCCAAGATATTTTCTGTAAGGCGTATCTTTGTCCGTCTGCTCCAGAAGAGCATTATACTTGCTATCGTTATAATACTCATAAACACCTTTTTCACGCAACACGCCAATGATACGCATCACCCCATACTTATTAAATACCTTACACTTCCTTGCTTTATTACTCGGAGTAAGGAGCTCAACAAAATCATCTGTTGAAAGTATCTGTTCCCAAAGTTCATCAATCGATGAGCTGAAGTCTTTGGTAACTAGTGTCTGGATTCGTCCTACATACGCACGAATCTCATTTATGAGAATATCCCTGCTGACCTCTTTCTTGCTTTCGTCAACATACAATCTTCCCTCTCGCGCAGCCGCCAGCAGCGCCTTTACGTCAAAGTCCTCAGGATGGACTTGCTTTAAAGTTTTCTTCATAACCTCCGAGTTTGTTGTTTGTTCAACTTGTGAGTGAGAAAGCTTTGAAACGGCGCGCCCGTTTAACTCATGAGGCTTCTCTGCTCACATCACTCGGATGATTTTATGTTTGAGGTTTACTACCTCGATTTTGTCTCCGCAAAGGTACGTCACACGCACCTGTTTTGAAAAGACAATATTTTTTCGTCTTTACAATGGCATTTCTGATTGCAAAGATACTGGAATCTTGACTTCCGTTTTTCACAAAATTATTTTTAGACCAAAATTTTTGAAAACACTATGCAAAAAGAAAAATTCGCACCCAGGCAAGCCTGAATGCGGATGCAAAAATATAACAAAAAATTCCGTCCATCACTAAACTTAAGCTAGACCTAAGTCTAACCTAAGCTTATATTTATGATTTATTAAGATACTTCTTAGCTTCGTCTCGTAATGTATCAAATATTTCCAAGAACGTTCCTTCCTTTGCTGTCGACTTAGATGTGCTTAGATTACTACTGTATTCAGAGAAGTTGTCATTCAATATTTCTCCGAAGATTTTCATAACAGCTTTGATGGTAAACTTGCTATCGTCTTTAGTTTTAAATAACCCCGCCTTACACATTGCGTGCAAGACCTTAATAACATCTATTTTCCTATCGTCAGCAATAATAATATTGCTATTACCGAGTTTCTTCTTTTCCTGAAGTTCATGGTTGCTTTGTTTCAAGGCAGCTTTTTCACGAGCAAGTAGGTTAACCTCATATTTTAAGTCTTCTATCTGTCCTAGCAACTTTTCCCTTTCCAAGTCAAAATTTGGGTTATGCATCCATGATGATTGTTTCGACACATCTTGCGAATATTGTGGAATCTGGGATGAACCAAGCGCATCGGCATTTCTTTCAAACGGCAACTTATTTGGCATAGGCTTGCCTGTCAGTTCAGAACGCAACTCATATAGGCTTCGATATGATTCTGTAACTTTCATGTCCAAACAGCCATAACCTTCCTTCTCAGGTTCTAATAATCGTTCTATCATAACCAACTTTTGTTCATTGCTTTCGCATAGATTATTGACAGCTTCGCGAAGTATCTTTCCTGATGACAGGCAATCTTTTAATGATATATCGCTGTCAATAAGTTCTTGAATATTGCGCCTTGAATAATCCTCCTTAGAAATACTACCAGGCATGTTATTGAACTCAAAATTACAGGTAATTTTATAAGCAATATCTTTCTCTTCTCCCCTTAAGCGTTTTAAAGCTGTTCCCACATCCTTTATTGATGTGTGTGCATTAATGTCGGCAACCATGGCAGTGAGTAAATGAAATTGTGGAGCGGGCAAATTCTTTCCAAATGTACGTAGCATCACAAATAGCATAGACTTCAATACCGTTTCACGACTTTCGCTGTCCCAGTCAAAATCGTAATCTTGTGGGAAGCCTCCGAAATTATAGCAATAATCAGGATAATGTTCCAAAGGGTTCTTATCAAGGAAGATAAGAGTGAGATAATAGTAAGCATCATTAAACAGACGAAGTATTTCTTGAAATGAACCCTTGATCCATGGTTTCAAATCATCCAATGTCATAAGACTTTCGTACAAAATGGCATTGAAAGACTTAGACACATAAACGCCAAAATCATCTAGCGACGAACGCTCTTTATATATTAGTATTCGTGGTACTTTCGTGTAGTCCATTATTTATTATCCTTTAATCACAATTTTGCGCTCTTCCTCTGTGAGTTCATAGAGGTCGAACACTTTGGTATCAATCTCTTTTTCTGTTGCCTTTATCTGTTCTGAGAGCTCTTGACATTCTGCTACACGCTCATTAAAAGCATCTTCCCACTCGTCTTGATCCTTGATGGGGATGTGGATTTTTTGCTTCTTCAGTTCTACCATCAACCCATTGAAGTCCATCTGGTCAAACTGCTGCAATGCTGCCGTTATTTTCAGTCCCTCGAAGTTATTACTCAGTTTGCGCAGAAAACGACTACGCTTTTCCTGAAGCTGAGAGTTCTGGGATATCATCGTTTCTGCAAGAGTAATAAATGGTTTCTGATCTCCATCTGCAACATGAAAGTTCTCAAAATAAACCTTACGAACCTCACGACGATCTTCTCCAAGTTCAGGACATATACAACGAATCCAAAACTTGGCAAGACTTGAATTTAGTAATGCCAATAAGAATTTCAGTGAGAAAGACTCTTCATTAGATGTTATAATAAAAGCTTTGTCATTACATATAGCTCCGCTCTCATCATAGCAGAAAGGAAGATACTTTGTCATATTGGGATATACTATCTTGGGCTTTGCAAAGTCTTTGTAATAATCTGCACCCCAACGCTGCGAAGCATACCATTCATATCTGATTCCAGTCTCTGCCTTGTTTCTTGATGATAGTTTGTCTTTATGCTTTTGCAAATGATTATACACAGCTGGATATTGATTTGCGAATGCTTCTTCCGCCTTCAGGGAACATCCTTGTATTGAAGGGTCAAGATGGAGCGGAAAGTGCCAAGGAACAAAGATTATATATTGGTCTTTTGCTTCAACTCTCCAAGGGACGATATCTCTACCTCTAAGCAATGGGCGTATCATTTCAGATGAACTGGAGGCTTCTCTGATGAGAGATTCTCTCGTTTCTCCATCAATAAAGAATGCATCATTATATCCTGTTTTTATACCATAATTTATTGAGATAGGTAAATCTTTGAGAGTTTTTCCAAGTGAATCTATTTTCTTTATTATATCAGTAACACGCGTGTCTCTTATTGTCCAAGGCTCAGAACTGAAGTTCATTTCCATCGTGTGTTCTGGTACATATTCTGAAAGGCTTTCTAGTTTTGATTTGACGACACAAGCTAGTGTTTTCCCTATATATTTCTGCTTTCTGACTATCAGAATCTGTGGGTCAACTGTTGCCTCTTCAAATACGGGGACACCAGGAAAGTCTACCAGCAAAAGAGGATTCATTTTATTTACCAAGTATCTACGCAAGGTCTCTCCATAGTTAATCTTTAACCATTTGTTCGAAGCGATAAAGCCTAAAAGACCATTCTCTTTAAGTAATCGGCATCCTTGCTCATAGAACAAACAATATAAATCTGCCGTTTTATTGTACGTCTCATATCCACATTGGCCATAGGCATCACTCATTGCACTCATGCTTTGTAGTTGCACATACGGTGGATTACCAATTACCACATCAAAACCACCCTTTTCAAATACTTGGGGAAATTGCTCTTGCCAGTTGAATGCTTTTTCTCCAGCAATGGCAGGGTCGCTGATAAGCGAATTGCCACACTTGATATTCTGATTGAGCGAGTTTAGCTTGCGACGAGGTTTAGCGGTACGAAGCCAAAGTGCCAACTGAGCTATCTCGACACTCTCTTCGTTGATGTCAACACCATAGAGATTATGCTCCAAAATGCTGTTCTCCACGTCTTGAAACACAATAGTAGAGCCTGTCACTTTCGCTTCTAACTCGTCCAAGTGTTTATGCTCAGCCATCAGGAATTGGAGGGCGGCATTCAGAAAAGCACCACTACCACATGCAGGATCAAGAATGGTGAGTTGGAGCAGCCATGTGCGATACTGGTGTAGTTGCTCCAATAGGCGCTTTTTGGTCTGTATCTGTCGGCGCTGTTCTGAGAGGTATTCGTCTTCTACGATGTGCAGCTCCTGTTTCTTCTCAGTACAGAGGCGTCCAACGGTATTCTCCACAATATACTTCGTGATATACTGAGGGGTGTAGAATACGCCATCCTGTTTGCGTTTAGAGGTCTGAGGCGCCTGACCATTACTGATTTGCTGCGTCACCTCCTCAATCTCCGAAAGTGAGTTCTCGAAAATATGGCCTAAGATGTTTACGTCAACATCGCTTTCAAAGTCATAATCCGACAGTCGTCGTGTGTGCTCTGCAAGAATGTTATCACTAATCTTCAGATTATCGAGCACCTCATCTGGTTTGAATAGACCGCCGTTATAGGCAAATATCGTATATTTATCGCATTCATGTCCTGTATCGAGATAACCAAAATGTTTCTTAATGCGCTCATAAAGAGACACATCCATATCAAGGTCTTTTAACTGTTTCCATTCTTTTACAATTTGCGCAATCATATTGGGTGGCAACAGTCCGCAGTCCTCAGCAAAGAAGATGAACAGCAGGCGGTCGAGCAATTTCTGTGTTTTCTTGAACAAGAGCAATTGCCATTCCTTCTCGTCCTTGGATTCTGGGGTTGGATTCTGTGCTAAAATGTCTGCAAAGAGCACGCGTTTGAACTGTGAGTAGTCCTTGTATAATGCGTTGGTAATCTGGTCTTCAGAAGATACAGACTCTTCTTTCATCTGTATGGCTATGCCACGCTTTACCTGCGTCCAAGCAAGACACAGATAGAGTTCGCGGAACTCATCTAAGGTCATATGGAAGATGTCCCATTCACGGTACTCCACCGCATTGTCAATATAGAATCGTAGTTTCTCGAAATTAGAGATGATGACCAGGCGCGTATCCTTATGCTTACTCTTATAGCCGAAAGCCTGATTCTCGATGCTTGCCAAATCGGGGGTCTTATGGTCTTTCAATTCAATGACACCAATCACCTTGTCGTCAATCAGAATGGCACCATCTGCCTTTTTCGAACCCACCTCGTTCTTTAATTCGGTGGTCAGGTTGTAGTTGGGCGAAGGATTGATGGTATAGTCCAACACCTTTACAAACAGTTCGCGCAAGAAACCCTCTTGGAACTGCTCTTCCTTGATTTTATGAATATTAGCCTGGATATCCTCGTTCAAGAAATAGCTTGAGTACTTTTCCCAGGCTTTCGTTATTAACTTCTCATCGAGCAAGCCAATATACTTTTTGACAATATTCTTTTGGAATAGCATAGTTCAAATGTAATTTAGTTCCTCTCTCCTAATCAATCACCACCCAGCTGCCATTCTTGCGGCCATTCTCACGCTTCAAACGGCCATATTGCTGTAACTTGCCAATGTTGTACTTTACGCCATCCTCTGTGATATTACCAATAACTTCAGCGACTTCCTGTCTGGTTGCAGTAGGATGAGCTTTCAGGTAGTCGAGTATCGCCTTTTGGGTAGCGTTGATTGGCTTTTGGGTAGCGTTGATTGGCTTTTGGGTAGTATTTTGAGCTTTTTGGGTAGATTCTTCCTCCTTTTGGGTAGTAGGAATCAACTCTTCATTTGCCTTTTGGGTAGTAAATTCATCTTTTTGGGTAGTGCGCCAAATGCGAGCAATAAACTGATTGCCATCTGGGCGGTCTATCAGTTCCACGTCGCAGTTCTCTGCCATTACACGTGGTATGCCAGACCCTAGTCCTCTGTACGGCATCGTCTTAGAACCGAATTGTGCCAGTTGAGGATTGCGAGGATCGGAGTTGCCCATCAATACTTCTTCGATGGTCTGGCCATCAGGCAGGCAGCCCGGGTTCACAATCTCTATGCGATTATCGAACACCAACAGACGAATAGCGGCAGGTTTCAGAAGATCAAGGTGTACAAGCGCATTCTGTATCAACTCCTCCAAAACAATCTCAGGAATTTCCAATATGCCCTCGCTATTAAACGACTGACCGTTTTGTGGACGACTAAGACATGACTTCAACCAGCGCATAGCATCCTCGTACATCTCAGGGATGGTACCTGTAATGTCACGACTGTCATGATATTGCGCGCCGCCAATATGATTACCTGCGAACCATACAGCCTTGATGCAGAACTGAGGGCGGAATAACTGCGGTTCCTTGGCAAAGAACATCAGGCCAGCAATAGTTAGGCGACCAAGAACATCTGTAATATGAGCGTTCTTCAAAACAGCTGCTACAGGCATATTAAACTCATCAGCGCGTTTTCCAAATACACTTTTGAAATACTCATCGAGCGCCTTTGTGTCTATATCATTTTCTGACGTTCCGTCAACACCATCCTCGTCAGCCTGATATTGATGGGAGTTTTGCATCAAGCGGCGAATCTCGGAGTTCTCAGTAACCCTGCGCTTATCAGAACTTTGTTTTACCCAAATATTGCCAGCCAGGTCTTTGTAGGGCTTATACTCACCATTCTTTACGTATGCAATCAGATAAGCCAATTCTTCATGCATCACAATTTCCGTCTCGATGTATATGATAGGGCGAACATGCTCGTTGGCAGTATTGCCCAGTTCGCGAGATGTATATTGTACTTGCTCATAGGTCAGGCCCACCATGCGGCCCGTCTTATCCTCAGCTCCAAAGATAATAATGCCACCACGAGTGTTAGCGAAAGCCACCAATTCCTCAGCAATCTGCTTTTGGGTGGTAAACTCCAACTTATACTGCACGGTGGTACTTTCTCCAAGTTTGCACAATTGAACAAGTTCTTTTTCGGTCATAGTTGCATTCTTTTTATTAAATAAAGACTCTGAGCTTTAATGTATTATAAATGCTATTTTGGCTTCTCATTCTGGGTCTTTAGCGTTTATGTGATGCAAAGATACAAAAAATTTTTGTAAAGACAAAGGAATATCTTGAAAATAAAAAGAGTGCCCTTCTCACGAAGAACGCTCTCTTGAACTATTATTATTACACATTTTTGTAGAAATCTCAAAGTTTATTCATGAAAAATATGTAGAAATCTCAAAATCTTTGATAATAACAGGGGTAGACCTGTCAGCTCTTGACCTTTGGGTGGTAAATTCGTCTAAAACCTTACAATCTTACATTCTTACAATCTTACATTTGGCATAAAAAAATGCGGAAGAAAATTAAGTAATATAATAATATTATAATATTATTATATTACTTAAACTCTACCACTACAAAAAATATATGAAATGTAAGAATGTAAGATTGTAAGATTGTAAGATATTCATGTTTTCATATTTCTTGACAAAGAATATTTGTTGGTATCGCTTTTTATGAGTACCTTTGCATTGTCAATAAGGGATAAATT
>Ga0256406_1000862_pt1 | contig 52023 bp, 53 predicted proteins | sample RumenRJG_03DNA_FD_185986 | JGI IMG/M metagenome (GOLD analysis project Ga0256406, IMG submission 185986) | Bovine rumen microbial communities from Lethbridge, Alberta, Canada - RJG_03 | ecosystem: Host-associated > Mammals > Digestive system > Stomach > Rumen | place: Canada: Alberta | collected...
TTATTGAACGTCACTTCGATTACCGATATTTTTACTTTTCTTAGTTTTTCACCTTTCATTGTCTAGCCTCACTATGATTGGATTCATGTCTCTCTATTCGTCATCCATTCTTTTTTCTGCCGCCCTACAGACGTGATAGATCAAGATGATAGACGAAATCGTCCATATAGAAACCATGGCCGATATCATTCTTTTCATCGCGAATTTTTTTGAAGCCAAGATGCGCATAAACCTGACACACGGGATTTGACTTATTGACATTCAGCTCAATGCCATCGCGTCCGATCTTTTTCGTTTCCTGAATGATAAAGTCGAGCATCTGATGCGCGTAACCCTTTCCCCGCTCGTCGCGGTAAAGATAAAATTTACTCAGATACATGACCTGCCCTTTCGGATAAAACGCGATAAAGCCGACCGTCCGTTCGCCGTCGGCCACGAAAAAATAGCGATACCCGCTGTCAAGCTGTGCCGCAATCGCGTCTTCGCTCTGAAACATCTGAAGCATATAATCGTTCTGCGCTTTGCCAATCAGCGGATCAAAATGCTCTTTGACAATGGCGGTTGCCATTTTGGACATTTCCGCGATGCCCTGTTCATTGTCAGAGCACAATTCTTTGAAATGCAATGTCTGTCACTCCTATTTTATATTTTAAGCTATGTGATGGGATGTTGTACGCTGTGCTGCCGCCTCTGCTCTCATCATTTTAAATTGTTACTTAATTTTACCACATTATATTCGACACACCGAGACAAAGAAAAAGGCAAACGCCGAGTGGCATTTACCTTAAAACCAAGCCGACAGAAAATACATGTCTTTCAATCCTTATTTTTAGGAACCGTCCGCCACCGGAGTATAAAGTACAGCACTTCCATCACGCAGGTTGCCATCCAGCCGACCGGATACCCGAAGCCGACGACGCGCGGCGTGTTGATGACATAGCGCGTGATCACAAACAGATAAGTCTGGCGCACCGCCACGAAGCCGAGCAGCATGATCACCATCGGCCCCAGCGAATCCCCGCGGCCGCGCAGGGCAGCGGCCAGCACATGGTTGACCGCGTTAAAGATCAGGAAGAAGCAGTTCGTCCGGATAAATAAAGTGCCGATCGCGATGACATTTTCTGCTTGAGAAAACAAGCGGATACACGCCGGCGCGAGCACCCAGATCAGGCCGGCGATGGCGGCAGTCACCACGACAGAAATCGAAACCGCGGTAAAGGTGCCTCTATTCATGCGGTCCTCTTTTTCCGCGCCGCAGTTCTGACCGACAAAGGTCGACGCCGCCATGGCCATGCTTTGAATCGGCAGAAAGATAAAGGAGTCCAACTTGTTGTAGCAGCCCCAGCCCGCCATGCAGGTGGAACCGAAAAAGTTGATGTACGATTGAACAAAAATATTGGACAGCGCCGTGATGACGGATTGGATCCCGCTCGGCAGCCCAATCGCCATGATCTGCTTGAGCAGCTTTGTATCAATCATCATATCTTTCCAGGAAAACCAGTAGACGGCATCCGTGCAGATCAGCAGGCGCAAAACCAAAACGGCCGAAATCGCCTGCGCGATAATCGTCGCGTAAGCGACACCGGCGATCCCCAGATGGAAGCGAATGACAAACAGAAGATCCAGAAAGATATTTAGGACACTCGTGACAATTAAGAGCAGCAGCGGCCGCGTGGAATCGCCGACCGCGCGCAAAATGCCGCTGCCGATATTGAAAATCAGCAGTCCCGCGATCCCCGCGAAATAGATCCTCAGGTACTGCGCGGCCTGATCAAAGACGTCCGCCGGTGTGGCCATCAGCCGAAGCAGCGGCCCGACCGCCAGAATCCCCACGATCGTAAACAGGACGCACATTAAAAAGGTCATCGTGATTACTGTCTCGACAGCGTCGTGCAGCCGCTGGTGTTTCTGCGCGCCAAAGGCATTGCTGATCACAACCCCGGCGCCGACGGAAAAGCCGTTGAAGAAAAAGACCGCCAAATTCACGACCATGGTCGTCGCCCCGATGGCGGCCAGCGCCTGCGTGCCGACAAAATTGCCCACGACGATCGAGTCGACGGTGTTGTAGAGCATCTGAAAGATATTGCCCCACATCAGTGGCAGCGCGAACATCAGAATCTCCTTTGCGATCGGGCCACTGGTCATATCTTGTGTTTGATTCATTTTCTCATCTGTTTTCTTTTCTACTGTACTGATCAATCTGATTTCAAAATGATCAGTTTATCAACCATATTTTTCTTAATTTATACCATGATTCCCGTGTGACTGCAATGTCTCATCATTTTCCCAATCTGCACACAAGTTGTACCGATTCGCTTTAACCCGCGCAGTAAAAATAGGCATAAAGCAAAAAAGCAAACACCGATTGGCGTTTGCTTGAAACTGGCAGTCAATTTTTAATGCAGTCATTGCAGCTCTGTCAATACCTCGCCAATATCACCGTCGAGACAAATGCTGCGGCCTTCAATTTCTTTGGGACAAAAAGCTTCGCCGTAATTGACGCAGGCGTACACCGCCTTGTCGTTCGTCATCGTCATCTGCCAAAAGGGGTATTTGACGATCACCGGCGTGTTCGCGCCGACGCCAAGCTCCAGAAACAGCACGTGAAGCGATTCGTGCTGGCGCAGGAAATCGGCGTACGCGGCCGAGGCCCGATGCCAGCCCGCATCCTCTACAAAGGACTCATCCACCCGGAGGTTCATCACCACATCTGAGCCGTCAGCTGGGCATTTGGGAATAAGCTCTGTTGGAATCCGCATCGCGATCCCGCTCTCCGGCACCTGGAAGATGCCGTTTGCGTCTTTTTCAAATCCCTGAGCCATCATGGCCTTCGTGACCCACGCTTCATTGTCGTAGGTGTGCTGATTTTCAAAATTTACGCTCTGGAACAGGCCGTAATCGCCCTGAGTGTAGAAAAGCCGCTTTTTATCAAACCCAGCCCGCTGAAACTGGTGATCCACATTCGTCGTAACGACAAAATAATCCTTATCTTTGACCAGGCTCAAAAGCTCCGGATAAACCGGCTTCGGCGCGTCGATATAGCGGTTGTAATAAATGTGCCGTGCCCACCACGCCCAGCGCGTCTCTTCGTCCGGGAACGGATAAAAGCCGCCGGCATACATATCGCGGATGCCGTAGGCTTTGGCAAAATCGTAGAAATACCGGTTAAAGCGTTCGCCGTTGTAGGTCAGTCCCGCAGAGGTGGAGAGCCCGGCGCCCGCGCCGATCACAATGGCGTCGGCATCGTCTATCTCATTTTTCAGGCGGCTGAGCTGTTCGGCTCGGGTGCCGGTCCCGTGGCCAATCTGGCCGCTGATCATCCGCACCGCACCCAGTCCCCTTTGGATGCTTTCCTGGTAGCCGTTGGGCATATCATCGTAAAAGTTTTTCATAGTACACTTTGTCCTCGTCTTTAAACACATTGAAGATCACCCGTTCCACCGCGCCCGGGTGCGCCGCCATCCATTGGTCGACCGTGTGGACCGCGATCTCCGCCGCGCGCTGATTCGGAAAGCGGAAGACCCCAGTCGAAATGCAGCAGAAGGGCACGCTTTTCAGCCCATTTTCCCTGCACAGCTCGAGGATATTGCGGTAGCAGTCGGCCAAATCTTTTTCGAGAGCCGGTGTCAGCCCGAAATGCACAATCGGCCCCACGATGTGGATCACCTTTTTGGCCGGAAGGTTGTAGGCGTCCGTCAGCATCGGCACCGCAGTCGGCTGCTCGTAATCCCGGCCGTACCGGATCCGCAGCTGGTTCATCTGCCGATTGCATTCGGCGCGAAGCTGCACCCCCGCGAAGGTGTGAATGCAGTTGTCGATACAGGTGTGCATCGGCACAAAGCAGCCGAGCATCTGCGAATTGGCCGCGTTGACGATGGCATCGGCACAAAGCCGCGTGATATCGCCCTGCCAGATGGACAGGCCGTCCCTAATCACTGGAATGTCCGAAAGGGTCACAATCCCCTTTTCCTGCGCCCGCGCCGACAGATAAGCGTCCTGCACACGCAGCACGTCGTCAGGCACCTGCCGCGGCATACGGATATTCATCAGCGAACGCAGGAGGGTGCGTTTACCTTCATCATCCTTTGGCGTTTCCAGATTTTTATATTCAGCGGAGTCGGCTTTGAACGCGTCCACGAGGAAATCCAGCCGCTGCGCTTGAGTTGTTAATTCTTCCACAGTGTCCACCTCCCAAATCTACAATTAAAATGATGTGACTTCAATCACCGTGCGGCATCTCATTGCCAGCCGCATCGTTTTTCTGTAATTTTCTTCATTACATTTAATGTGTCTATTGTAACGTCATTGGGATGTCATGTCAATAATTATAATAAAAAACATTACAAAAAAAGCAAACGACGATGCGTTTGCTTTTTCAATATATCGTAATGATTTATGCTTCGCTGAAATGCGCCTTTGCGAATTCCATATCCTGAACCAGCTCGACGGTGCCGAGGTATTTTCCGTTCCGGTCTCTGACCGCCGTGTAGGTGACCAGCATGGTTCTGCCGTTCTTTTCCATCCAGACTGGCACGCTGTCCTTTTCGCCGGAGCGGAAGCTGTCGAGGATAGCGCGCACCATCGGTTCGATTTTCGGCGGGTGGCAGGAGAAGACCTCTCTGTCGATCGCCGCTTGCGGGCGTTTGAACACCTTCGGCCCTTCGTTGAAGAAGCGGTTGATGTTGTCCGCGTCGATGAAGCTGATTTCGAGAGGAATGGTGTTGAGCAGCGCGGTCAGCTGTTCGACGGTCATGTGGCCGCCCGGCATCACAACTTCTCCATCTCTCTGCAGCACGTCGGTCAATGCCGACGCCTGTTCGGCTTCATCCCAGGTTTCCCGTTCAACGCCAAAGACCACCGCGTAGTCCTTTTCGTCCTGATAAATCGAGAACCATTCGGCCTGGGTGAAGTTCACCGCGCAGATCGGGAAAAGGATGTTGCTTTCCTTGTAGATCATTTCTTCCGCGCGGACAATCACCTTTTCGAGGCGGTCGCGCCACGCGCTGTCATGTGCTTCGATTTGAGCGAGTTCCCCTAATTCGTCGCGGATTTCATCGTCGACAGTCCACATCACATCGGATGGGCCGGAAATACCGTAGTTCACCTTCAACAGCGGGTAGATCAAATCGCCCTTTTTCGCGTAGTGCACTGAAATTTCCCGGAGCTGTGCGAACAATTCAGGCGTCAGGCTGTCGTCCGCGAGGGCTTCCCGCACTGCCGCAATGATTTTTTCGAGGGCATCGTTTTCCCGTTTGAACTGGCGCATTGGATGACCGGTAATCCCAGCCAAAGCCCGAGCCCGTTCGTTTTTATCCACGCCTTTGAGGTCGGGCGCCGCTGCTGCTGCGTTTTTTCGTTCCATCGACGCGGCGACTTCCTTTTCCGCGTTGGCGATTTGTTCTTCGCGGGTCGCGCCGTGGAACAGCGCGGAGTGTACGTCGCAAAGCTGCTGCACTTCCTGGAGCGGGGTCCCTTCCGCGAGGAGTTCCTGCTCCGCTTCCATGATTTCAGAGGCTTCTACGTCACTGAAATGGGCGACGAAATCGGCGCGGACGCTTTCGAGGTCTTCGCCGTCGCCGAGACGTTTAAGGTAGCCCTTTAACATCGCCTTCCGTTCGTCGGACATCGGGGACGCCGCCTTCGCGGACGGCTTCGCACCCGGTGCGGCGCCCACCGCCGGCATGTCGCCGGCCGGTTCGAAGCCGTTGGCCAGCAGCGCCCGCGCTACATCGATCATCGAAATGTGCTTCATTTTTGCGCCCTTCGGGATCGTCATGACCTTGCCTACGGAGTTCAGCATCGCCTTTTTCGTCACTTCCGTAAAGCCCAAATCGGCCATGATGTCTTTGAGTTCCGGGTACTGTTTCACGAGGGTGTACACCGACTGATTTAAATCAATTTGCTTTGCCATGATTTTGCTCGCTTTCTAAAACCCTTAGGCTGTCGTTTATTCAAGGGTCAGCAGCAGCGCCATCTTGAATTTTTCCGTCGCTTTTACTGAATGCAGGCCGCCCTTGGCGAAGTGGAAGTTTTCGCCCGCTTTAATCGGATGATCTTCGCCTTCGTAGCCGATGACCCCTTCGCCGTCGAGGGCGAAAATCAGCGCTTCACCCGGCGCCGCGTGTTCCGAGAGGGCTGTGCCCTTGTCAAAGGCCATGACGACAAATTTCATCTTATCGTTGTGGACAACGTCCATGTTAACGATTTTTCCGTCCTGATAGGGTACCAATTCCGCCAATTTAAAAACTTCCCCTGCGTGTACTGCCTGATTCATTGTATCCTCCTTGTGAATTTCAATTTCTGTATAAACCGCGCCGTCTGCTGTGCGCATACCGATGGGCTGATCCGTCGGCGTCAGGATGCCGTCTCCGGCTGAAAGCCCGCGGACAAAGCCGTCGGTTCCGTAGACCTCAAGGCTGCCCTCTGCGACTAAAATCAATTTGTAATACGGAAAGATTTCCGCGCTGATGTCTGTTCCCGCCGCGAGAGAGAAAACCACGACCGCGTTCCCGCCGTCGTAAACGGACTTGGAAATGGTGCATCCCGGCACCGGTTGATTGTCCTTCGCGATGGCGAAAACTTCACCAACTTTTTCGTTCATGACTGGCATCACAGTCACCGCCTTTCTGAAATTTTGATATTTCGTTTTTTATTTACTCTTTATTGTGCTTTGATTATGTCACATCCGTAGTTGACGGTCTGTGGTTTTAACAACATTTTAAAAAATAATTTGACCGCTCTGACAAACAAAAAACGGCACCGGACTCGTGAGAATCCAGTGCCGCCAAATCATCAAACTGCCTTTATTCCACCCCGTCCAATGCTTCCTCGATCGGCGTGTCCCCGCCGGTCATGTAGATGACCTTGCGGAAGGTGTTCGGTTTGTCGAGCACCCCGGCGAGCACTGCCGCGACGTCCGGGATCGGGTTGGACGTACCGCGTTCGGGATTGATTTCGATTCTGCCCGTCGCCGGTTCCTCAGTCAAGACGCACGGCCCGACGATCGTGTAGTCGAGGTCGGTGTTGCGGATCAGCCATTGATCGGCAAAGAAACGAGCGATGTCGTAATTCATAATCGACGCGAGGGAGGGCTCTTCCTGCCATTTTTCAGGCTGGATCGAGTAAATCGAGCTCAGCTGCACGTAGCGTTTAATCCCAGCCTTTTCACAGGCCTGCATCAGCTTGACACAGCCAAAGGCGTCGGTCTGAAGCAGATCCTTGCCTCTGGATCCGGCGAGGAAGTACACGGCGTCCATGCCGTCGATCTGCGCCGCCAGCGCGTCGACCTCTGCGTGAAGGTCCAATTCCTGAGGATAAATATGGTCCCCCATTACAATGTGGTCCTTGTGGCGCGCGCCAGCGTAAATATCGTGCCCCTGACCCGCCAGAATGCGGATCGTTTCGGTGGCCACTCTGCCGCTGCCGCCGGCTACAAATATTTTCACAATGCTCACCTCCGTATTTGAATATTGATTTCATCATATCAAATCCCAGAGGAAAAGAGGCGATGTTTTTTCATAAGTACACTTTGATTAAGGAAAGCGCCAGCTATCTCACAATCCCCGCAGCCATTCCGGCTTGAAATTTTGATTATTTTGAACCGTTTGAATCGCGTCGAGCATCTTCGGGATGTCGGCGTCCAGGGTTCCGCGCAGGTTCAGATAATTGCTCGCGTGATTGCCGCGGAAGACGGTGCCGGGCGACGTGACGTTTTGCAAAAACAGCGCCATCTCCTCAAGGTCTTCCTCGGGCGAAAGCATCGCGAAGGCGCCCGACTGCACATCCTTGAGCAGCGGTGCCTCCGGTTCAAGCATTAGGGTGAGGGCGCCGAGATAGTCCGGCTGAATTTGTGAGACGACCCGTGCGCTTGCCACCGCGTGTTCCCGCCACAGCGCTTTGCCGCCGAGGCCGGCAATCATCGTCAGCGAAAGGGCCATGCCCGCAGCCTTGAGCCGTTTTCCAGATGCGGCGATTTCTTCGGCGCTGACGCCCTTGTGCACGCGTCTGAGCACCTCGTCGCTCCCGGATTCCATGCCCATGTAAATCATCGAAAGGCCTGCCTCGCGCAGCGCAGTGAGTGCCAAATCGGATTTGCCCAGCACGTCGGCCGGCGCGCCGTAGGCGGTGACCCGCTCCGCGGCGGGAAAGGCGTTTTGCAGCACGTCGAGTATCCGGAGCAGCTGGTCCGTCGGCAGGATCAGCGCGTCGCCGTCCGCCAGGAAAATCCGCCGGACCTGATTGCCGTAACGCGCGGCCGCCTCCCAAATGTCCCGTTCGATCTCGTCCATCGGCCGAATCCTGAAGCGCTTGTCCTTGTACATGCTGCAAAAGGTACAGGTGTTGTGCGCACAGCCGATGGTTACCTGAAAGATCAGGCTGCGGGCCTCACTCGGCGGGCGGTAAAGGGGTTCTTCGTAATGCACAGCTGCCTCCTCGTTTTTTATATCCTTTCGTTCCCTTATTTTAAGTGGGTCATGTCATTTCTTCAAGATTATTTTTGCCAAAATCTGCAGTTTCTTCAAAACTTTTTTCTGCTAAATCTGTCGTTTCTTCAAAATTTATGATTAATCTCATGAAAAAGGCGAACGTCAATGCGTTCGCCTTGTGTGCGTGTTGCGTTTTTTAATGAATCAAATAGCCGCCGAAAAAGACGCAGAGCACGACCAGCGGCAGAATGTAGGTCAGATAGGTCCGTGTCATGGCAGTATCCGGCATCCGCAGCCCTTCCCCTTCGTTGACTTCGTGGATGAAGCCGTCGTAGCCCCAGCCCTTCTTTGTCATACAGAAAAGCAGGTAGACCAACGAGCCCAGGGGCATCAGATTGTTGCTCAAGATAAAGTCTTCAAAATCGAGAATCGTCGTGCCAACGCCCATCGGGTGCACACCGGAGAGCACCGAGAAGCCCAGGGCGCAGGGCAGAGACAGCAGGATCATCGCAATCGTGTTAATTAAACAGGACGTCTTGACCGACACGCCCTTCAAATCGGTCATGTAGGCCACGATGTTCTGGAACACTGCGATGACCGTCGACATCGCAGCGAAGGTCATGAACAAAAAGAACAGCGCGCCCCAGATCTGGCCGTGGGGCATGTGGTTGAACACGTTGGGCAGCGTGATGAAGATCAGCGACGGGCCGGCCGTCGGCGTCACGCCGTAGGCGAAGCAGGCCGGGAAGATGATCAGGCCGGCGAGAATCGCGACAATGGTGTCCAGCGCCGAAATCGTCACTGATTCGCCGAACAGGCGCTTGTCCTTGTCGATGTAGGAGCCGAAGATCGCCATCGACCCGGTGCCGATGCTCAGCGTGAAGAAGGCCTGGCCCATCGCCGCGAAAATCGTCTTGCTGATGCCGTATTTGACCATGTTGTGGAAATTGGGCTTCAAATAAAAGCTGATGCCCTTAGCCGCACCGGGCAGCCGCGCCGAGTTGACCGCCAGCACGACCATCAGCAGAATCAGCGCCGTCATCATCACCTTGACGATGCGTTCGACGCCGCCCTGCAGCCCGCCGGCGCAGATGCCGAAGCCGATGAGCACGACGAGAATCATAAAGCCGACGCAGAGCATCGGATTGGCCGTAATCTTCGCGAAAGCCGCCGCGATCTGTGTAGCATTCATGCCGTTGAAATCCCCGCGCAGCATTTTCAGGAAGAACAGAATCATCCACCCGGAAATCGTCGTGTAGTACATCATCAGCAGGTAATTGCCGAACATCGCGAAGTATTTGTAGATGTGCCACTTAGTGCCCTTGGGTTCCAGCTGCTCGAAGGACAGCGCCGTCGAGCGGCGGCTTGCCCGGCCCACCGCGAATTCCACGGTCATGATCGGAATGCCGAGAATCAACAGGAAAAACAAATACAAAATTACGAAAGCCCCGCCGCCGTAGCGCCCGGTGATGTACGGAAAGCGCCAGACGTTGCCGAGGCCGATGGCGCAGCCGGCCGAAACCAGAATAAAGCCCAGCCGGCTCGAAAACGTCTCTCTTTTTTTATCAGTCGCCAAAAACTTCTATCCCCTTTCTGACTTAGTGAATCAGGTAGCCGCCGAGAAACACGCAGAGCACGACGAAGGGCAGCACGTAGGTTAAATAGCCCTTCGAAACGCCGCCTTCGGGCATGCGCATGCCTTCCCCTTCGTTGACCTCGTGGATGAAGCCATCGTAGCCCCAGCCGCGTTTCGTGACACAGAACAGCAGGTAAATCATCGAGCCGATCGGCATCAGGTTATTGCTCAAAATAAAATCTTCAAAGTCGAGAATTGTCGTGCCGATGCCCATCGGGTGCACCCCGGAAAGCACCGAGAAGCCCAAGGCGCAGGGCAGGGACAGCAGGATCACGACTACGCCGTTGATCAGGCAGGCCTTTTTAACCGATACAGAGGTCAAATCCGTCGCGTAGGACACGATGTTCTGGAACACCGCGATGACCGTCGACATCGCGGCAAAGGTCATGAACAGGAAGAACAGCGCGCCCCAGATCTGGCCGTGGGGCATGTGGTTGAACACATTGGGCAGCGTGATGAAGATCAGCGACGGGCCAGCCGTCGGCGTTACGCCGTAGGCGAAGCAGGCTGGGAAGATGATCAGGCCCGCGAGAATTGCGACGAGGGTATCCAGCGCGGAGATCGTCACCGATTCGCCGAGCAGGCGCTTTTCCTTGCCGATGTAGGAGCCGAAAATCGCCATCGCGCCGATGCCGATGCTCAGCGTGAAGAAGGCCTGGCCCATCGCCGCAAAAATCGTGTTGCCGATGCCGTTCTTAACCATATTGTGGAAATTGGGCTTCAAATAAAAGCTGATGCCCTTGGACGCGCCGGGCAGCCGCACCGAGTTGACCGCCAGCACGATCATCAGCAGAATCAGTGCCGTCATCATCACCTTGACGATACGTTCGACCCCGCCCTGGAGCCCGCCGGCGCAGATGGCAAAGCCGATAACGACGACGAGGATCATGAAACCGACGCAGAGCCATGGGCTCTGGGTCACCTGGGTGAAGGCCGCGGCGATCTGGTTCGGATTCATGCCGTTAAAATCGCCGCGCAGCATCTTGACGAAGAACAGCACCAGCCAGCCGCAGATCGTCGTGTAATACATCATCAATAAATAATTGCCGGCCATCGCGAACCATTTGTAGACGTGCCATTTCGTCCCTTTCGGTTCGAGCCGTTCAAAGGACAGCGCCGTCGAACGCTGGCTCGCCCGGCCCACCGCGAATTCCGCCGTCATAACCGGAATGCCGAGAATCACCAAAAAGAACAGGTACAGCAATACAAAGGCGCCGCCGCCGTAGCGTCCGGTGATGTACGGGAACCGCCAGACGTTGCCGAGACCAATGGCGCATCCGGCCGAAACCAAAATAAACCCCAATCGGTTCGAAAAGGTCTCCCTTTTTTTCTCCATAAAAATTAATTCTCCTCTACTTAAATTTTTTTATCTTCAAACGGATCGTGCCGCCGGCTATCCCAAATAGCCGCCGATCATGATCACCGCAATTAAAATTGGCAGCACCACGCCCATATAGAACCGGCTGCCCCGTCCTTCGGGGAAGCGCAGGCCCGTTCCGGTGTTGACCTCCGACAAAAAGCCGTCGAAGCCCCAGCCCGCTTTAGACGTGATGAACAGCACGTAAACGATGGAGCCCACCGGTACGATGTTGCTCGAGACGAGGAAATCCTCGAGGTCGAGAATCGTCGAGCCCGCGCCCAGCGGGTGAATAAAGGACAGCAGGTTAAAGCCCAGCGCACAGGGCAGGGACAGCAGAATCAAAAGCACCGCGTTGATCGCGCAGCTTTTTTTGAGGGGCATGTCCGTCACGTCGCGGAAATTCGCGATGATGTTCTGGAAGACGGCGATCACCGTCGAGAGCGCCGCAAAAGTCATGAACAAAAAGAACAGCGCGCCCCAGAATCGGCCGTGGGGCATGTGGTTGAACACGTTGGGCAGCGTGATGAAAATCAGCGGCGGCCCCGACGTCGGCTTGACGCCGTAGGAAAAGCACGCCGGAAAGATCACCACTCCGGCGAGGATCGCGATCACCGTGTCCAGCGCAGCGATGGTCACCCCTTCGCCGAAGAGCCGTTTTTCCTTGCCGATGTACGCGCCGAAAATCCCCATCGAACCGATGCCGACGCCGAGGGTGAACAGCGACTGCCCCATCGCCGCGTAAATCGTCTCCGGCAGCGTCTTCAAGGTCATCGCGCCGGTATTGGGCTTGAGATAAAAAGCCATGCCGGCCTTGGCCCCGGGCAGTCTGATGGAATTGAGTGCCAGCAGCACCATCAGCACGAACAGCGCGACCATGATCACCTTCGTGATCCGTTCGACGCCGCCCTGCAGCCCGCCGGCGCAGATCGCGAAGCCCACAACCACGATGACGGCCATGAAGACGACCGAAACCACTGGACTGGCTGTGGTCGCCCCAAAGGCCTGGGCCACACCGGCGCTTTTCAGGCCGACAAAATCGCCGCGGGCCGTCTTAAAGAAGTACAGCAGAATCCAGCCGGCAATCGTCGTGTAGTACATCATCAGCAGGTAATTGCCGACCATCGCGATCCATTTGTAGACGTGCCACTTTGTGCCTTTCGGTTCAAGCACGTCAAAGGAGCGCATCACACTCTTCCGGCTGGCGCGCCCGACAGCGAGCTCCGCCGTCACGATTGGAATCCCGAGAATCAAAAGGAACAAAATGTAGATCAGCACAAAGAGCCCGCCGCCGTACTTCCCCGTGATGTAGGGAAACCGCCAGACGTTGCCCAGGCCGATGGCGCAGCCGGCCGAGGTCAGGATAAAGCCCAGCCGACTGGATAATTTTTCCTCTGAATTTGTTTGATTTGTCATATCCGCCTTGCCTTTAAATGGATTTTAAGATAAATTTAATACAAAGATGTTTATTATTCTATCATATCTGCCGGCGATCGTCACAAATGATTAAAGCCGGATTAAAGTTATTTTCGATAGAATAGGAAATTGCCTAAAATAAGAAAAGTCGCGATCGACACGATCGCTCAAGGAGGTCAATACATGAGCGTACTCACCATTACAAAGGATAATTTTGAACAGGAAGTGCTGAAGGCGGACAAGCCGGTGCTCCTCGATTTCTGGGCCAGCTGGTGCGGCCCGTGCAAGATGGTTTCGCCGCTGGTGGATCAGATTGCCGAAGAACACGACGATTTCATTGTCGGCAAGGTCAACGTCGACGAAGAACCGGACATCGCCAAGGATTACGGCATCATGAGCATCCCGACATTAATGGTCTTTAAGAACGGTGAAATCACCAACCGCCAGGTCGGCGCCGTCCCGAAGGACCGCATCCTCGCGCTGCTCGACTAATTTTAAAATCTGCACAGCAAAACGGCCAGCCGAAAAATTCGGCTGGCCATTTTTTTGCCCGAAACATGAATTTTAAGATGGCGACTGGGCTTTCATTTCCCTTTTCATCTGCCGGTTCATGTGGCCATAATAAATCAGCGCGACGATCACGCCGAACACCGTCGAGGCCGGACACGCCAAACCGATATGGGTCAGCGAAGCGTGAGGCTGAGTGCTCATGATGTAGGACATCGGCAGCCGCGCCAAAAACGTCTGCAGAATGCCGCAGATCATCACAAAATGTGAACGGTCGTGGCCGTTGAAATAACCGTAAAGGCTGAACAGCAGAGATGTCACAATCGCTTCCGGCCCGAAGCCCTTTAAATAATCCCAGCTGTTCTGGATGAAGGCCTGCCGGGTCGTAAACAGCGACGACGCCGCGCCTCCAAATCGGAAGACCAGAATCAAAATCACGACGCCGACGCTTGCGCCGAACACCATGCCGATGAGCATGGCCTTGCGCGCCCGATCTTCCTTGCCGGCGCTGACATTCTGGGAAATGAAGGCCGACATGGACTGCATCATCGAGCTCGGCACCAGCATGATGAAGCTGATCAATTTGCTCGCGACGCCGTACCCGGAGGAGGCCTCCAGCCCCAGCCGATTGATAAAGGCGCAGATGGCCATAAATGAGATCTGGGTCAGAAATTCCTGAAGGGCCAGCGGCAGACCGATTCTCAAAAACCGCCGCACCTCCGAATTGATCCGGAAATGGGATGCCTTCAGGGTAAAGGGCAGATCCTTTTTGCTCATGATCACGAGGGACAGCACGACGCTGATCGCCTGGGCCATGATCGTGGCCAGCGCCGCACCGGCGACGTTCATGTGAAACACGGCGACGAAGAGCAGATCCCCGACCACGTTGCACACGCAGGCGATGGCGACGAAAATCAGCGGCGTCTTCGAATCGCCGAGCCCCCGGAAAATGGCCGCGATCACATTGTAGGCGACGATGAAGAAAATCCCGGCGCCGCAGATGCGGATGTACTGGGCCGTCAGTTCGAGGGCCTCCGGCGGCGCCATCATCAGCGACGCAATGCCCTTGGCCCAAACCGTCATGATCACGCACAGCGCGGCGGCAATCCCGGCAAAAACGAGCACTGCACCGCCGATCAGCGGGCCGATTTTCTCGGGCTTGCGCTCACCGAGGTCGTGCCCGATCACCACCGTGACTCCCATGGCCAACGCGGTGATCACGAAGGTGACCAGGTTCAGCACATTGCTGCCCGTGGACACGCCGGACAGCCCGGCCCGGGAACCGAAGCGCCCGACCACGAGCAGGTCCACTGCGCCGTACATGGCCTGGAGCACCAGCGCGCCGAAAACTGGAATCATAAATTTAAGCAATTTGCCGGCGATTCGGCCGTGGGTAAAATCCGACTGATTCTGTTCTGCCGTTTTCTCCATTTTCTGACCTCCTTGCATGACATGTTATTATTTTTTTATTTATTGCGCAAAATTTTTACTTTTGTCAAAATCCGCAAGGTATTATATGCATTGTCTTTCCCGATTTCAAGGCCATACCTGAATTTTACCGTCGTTTTCCGGGAAAACGCCGCGTTTCGGTTCAGTTTCGTTTCGTGAACGATACAATGATAAAAATATCAGTGCGAAACCCTATTTTGAAAGACAGGCAAAATAAAAAAGCTGTCCGTGATGAACAGCTTGAATCCCGTCTGCCTCAGCCCGCAATGGCGCGGACCGTATTTTCGTACACGTCCGCCAAGGTGTGATGGCTCAAATCTTCTTCGAAATGGCGGTGTACCGATTCGAGGGCGTCGTCCAGCGCGTAGTGAATGTTGCGCCCCACTGGACACTGCGGATTGGGATTGGCGTGGAAGCGGAACAGCGCCTCTTCCCCGTGGGTTTCCACCGCGCGGTACACGTCGAGGAAGGTGATCTGATCCAGCGGCCGGGTAATGGCGATGCCGCCTGGGCCGCGCTTCACCTTGATCAGCCCCGCCTTTTTGAGCTGGCCCATGATATTCCGAATGATGACCGGGTTGCTGCCCACGCTGGCCGCGAGAAATTCGCTGGTCACCTTTTGATCCTTAGAAAAATAAGCTGTCGCCGTCAGCACGTGGATGGCGATCGTAAATTTTGTCGAAACCTGCATTTCTGCCTCCTCTATCTCGATCTTCTGCGCTTTAACTGTAATATATGCGATTTCATCGTTTTTGTCAAACCCTATTTAATTTTTCATTAAAAAAGGACCGGGGATCCGGCCCTTTCGTCCCATCAGCGGTTGAGAATTTCGGCCGCTTCTTCGCCAGTCATGCCGTCGCGGACGCCGAGGGCCTTCGCCGCCGCAGTCATCCCCTTGATCGGGTTGTGCAGCACCGCGTCAAAATCCGCGCCGCCGACGAGCACCGCCGCGTCACCGAATTTGTCTGCCGCGTCCAGATTCAGGTAGCCGCACATCAAATAGCCCTTGGCGCACTGAATCAGAATCATGTTCGGGTGGCCTTCCCCACCGGGAGATTGAATTAAAAGGCCGTCGCTCCTTTTGCCGTCAATTTGAATCGCATCGATCGTAATCATGGTTTCACCTCAAATTTGTTATTTGTTTTGATTTTACCCTCACTGGCCACCGGTGTCAATGCGGCAGCCCTTCCCCGTGTGTTATAATGGGGCAAACCAGAAAAAAGGGGGAATTTTTTATGTTAGGTGCAGTATTCGGCGACATCGCCGGCTCCGTCTACGAGGGCCATCCTGTGAAGACGGTGGATTTTCCGCTGCTCCCCGACGGCGCGCGGTTCACCGACGACACGGTCATGACCTTCGCCGTCGCAAAGGCCATCATCGAAGCGGACGCTCAAGACGAGGCGGTGCTGAAAAAAGCGGTGGTCCGCAACATGCAGGCCATGGGGCAGGCCTACCCGCACCGAGGCTACGGCGGCTATTTCAGCAAGTGGCTTCACGCCGAGGACCCTAAGCCCTACAACAGTCTCGGCAACGGCAGCGCCATGCGGGTCTCGCCCGTCGGCTGGATTGCCCGTTCCGTTGAGGAGGCCGAAGCCCTCGCAAAGGCCACAGCCGAGGTGACCCACAACCATCCGGAGGGGATCAAGGGCGCCCAGGCCATCGCCGTCTGCATCCTCCTCGCGCGTCAGGGCGCGGACAAGCCGACGATTAAACGCACTGTCGAATCGCGGTACGGCTACGATCTCTCCCAAAGCCTCGACGCCATTCGGCCGGGCTACGCGATGGACGCGACCTGCCCGGGCTCTGTGCCGGAAGCCATCACTGCCTTCCTCGAAGGGACGGATTACGAGCACGTCATCCGTCTGGCCATTTCCCTCGGCGGCGACAGCGACACCCTCGCCTGCATGGCCGGCGGCATCGCCGAGGCAGCCTTCGGCATGCCGGCGGTTCTCCGGGAAAAGGCTTACGCGATGCTCGACGGCAATCTCCGGCGGCTGGCCAGCGCGTTCTCGGCCTTCCGATTCGGAAAGCTCGGCGCGTGATGGCAAACGCCAAGCGGGGCTTCGTCCCCGAGGATCGCCGCAACTTTTCCTCTTCCGCCCTGCCCGTACTCCAGGCAGCGTCAAGGGACGTCTGCCACCTTCTGGACCGCGGCTACGGCCTGAGCCCAACTCTTACCTTCGTCGCCAACCACTACCAGCTCTCCGCGCGCCAGCGCCTCGCCATCATGCGCAGCGTCTGCTCAACCGAGCAGCGAGAACAGCGCAAACGAAAAATCGTCGACCCCGCCGCTTTAAAGGGCCAGACCGTCTGGATCGACGGCTTCAATCAAATCATCACGCTGGAGGTCATGGCCTGCCGCTCGCCGCTGTTCCTCGGCATGGACGGCGCCGTCCGGGATCTGGCCGCCCTCCGCGGCACCTACCGGCTGATTCCCGAAACCGCTTGGGCGGTCCGCTCCCTGCTCCGGTTTTTAAAATCAGTTGACGTCGGCGCCGCGGTGATCCTGCTGGACGCGCCGGTGTCCAACTCCGGACGGCTGCGCCAGGCGATTTTCGAGGCCAACGCCGCCTTCGGCCTGAACCTCGCCGTGCCGCTGATCCGCGGCGTCGACGCCGAGCTGTCCGGTCACCACGCGGTGATGACCGCCGACTCCGCCGTGCTTGACCGATGCGCCGGCTGGATCAATTTCACCGCCAGCCTCGCCCAACAACAGCCCTATCCATTGGTTCAGGTTTGGCAATAAAAATGGCCATTTATAATTTAATTATAATTTAAATTGAAAGGACACGTTATGACAAATACGAAAAAATGCGCGTTGCTTTTTCCCGGCGTCGGCTACGGTCTCGACCGGCCGCTGCTGTACTACAGCGCCAAGCTCGCGAGGGCGGCCGGCTGGGAGATCCAATCTGTCGGCTATCCTGAATTCAAAAGCGCCGCAATCGCCGACCTGCGTCAGGATCAAAGCCGACGCGAACGGGCCTTTTATCAGGCACTGACCTCGATCCAGGGGCAGCTTCGCGCCTTCCCCGATTACGACGACTACCTCTTCATCGGCAAGAGCATCGGCACGATTCTCGCTGCCTACCTCGCCCACGAGCAATTCACCGACAAACCGGTGCACCTAATCGCCTACACGCCGCTGAAGGAAACCTTCGACTTCGCCCGAGACGGCGGCGGCATCGCGTTCTACGGCAGCGCCGACCCGTGGGTCGGTCAGGAGACGATCGTTTCCGGCGCCAAGGCGCGCCACCTGCCGCTGACGGTCTACGCCGACGCCAACCATTCCCTCGAGACCGGCGACACCCTTCACGATCTCGACATCCTGAAGGACGTGATGACACACACCAAGCGCTACCTCGACACCCATTGAGCCTTTATTAAGGCAAAGCCGATTTTTTACAGATATAATCAAAATATCAACAACAATCAGGAGGCATAATCATGAGTTTAAAAGACATCGGCATCAAGCCGATTTTATTCCCGCAGCCGACGTACATGATCGGCACCTACAACGATGACGATTCGGTCGATGTGATGATGATGGCCTGGGGCGGCGTCTGCGCCCGCGACATGGTCGCGCTGAACATCGGCGCGCGCCACAAAACCAGCGCCAACATCCGCAAACGCGGCGCCTTCACCCTCGCTGTGCCGGGAACGGACACCCTCGCCGAATCCGACTACTTCGGCATCGCGTCAGCCAACGACGTCACCGACAAATTTGCGAAAACCGGGCTGCACGCCGAAAAGAGCAGCCACGTGGACGCACCGGTCATCACCGAATACCCGCTGACCTTCGAATGTGAAGTCGTGGAAATTCAGGATCAGCCCTACGGCCAGAGAATCCTCGGCAAGGTGGTCAACATCGTCGCAGACGAATCGGTGCTGACCGCAGACGGCAAGGTCGACGCTGAAAAGCTCGGCGCCTTCGCTTTCGACGGCGACCAGAACGGCTATTACGCCATCGGCGAACGGGTCGGCACCGCCTGGGGCGACGGCAAAAAATACATGAAATAATTTTGAGAATCACGCAAAAAGACGCGCCGAACAGCGCGCCTTTTTTAATGGATTTTATTAAAAAAATACTTGATTATTTTTTTGCTTGAATCGATGGATTTAATGTCACTTCCGCCAATGCCGACAGTTCTCTTTCGAGTTCGGCCGCGTCAAAGGGCTCGCCATGTCCCGGATAAATGCGTTCGGGCCGGACGTCGATCATTTTCTGCCAGCTTGCGCGGTAGGCGTCCAAATCGCCGATCCAAATCGTCGTTTTAAGCGGCCAGTCCGCCCGATTCTGGGCCGCGTCGCCGCAGAACAGGGCGCCATCCCACAATAGGCCGATGCTGTCCTCGGTGTGGCCGGGCAGCGCGAGCACCGCCGCCCCGGGCAGGATCTCCCCGATCGTCCCGTCCTCGACCCAAAGAAAGCGGGAAAGCAGCCCTTCCTCGATCGCCGGAAAGCGGTGCCGGCCGTGGCCGTCCCGGATCATCTGCCGGCACACGGCAGCCGCGTCGTCGTCGGGCACGCCGCCGCCCGGTCCGTTCTGTCCCCGCCGAAGTCCCGTAAGCGTCTTTCTCGAGGTGATGACTTTCAGCCCCGGCACCGCCTCCATCACGTCGTTGACAAAGCCGGCGTGGTCGTCGTGGGCGTGAGTCAAGAACAAGTAATCGAGGGCCGACGGATCGAGATCCACCGTTGCCATCCGGCTTAAAAAATGGGGCCAGTCTTCCGCGTAGCCGGTGTCAATCAACACCGTCAGGCCCCGGTTCTGGACTACCCAGCTGTGGACGAAATCCGTCCCGCAATCGGCAATTTTCATTTTTTCTATTTCCTATGTTTCTCGTTCTTTTAAATTTTTTCTTATAAGTAATACACGTGGGGAATGATCGCTTCGTAATGGCCATCGTCCATTCTAAAGCCCCGTTCAATGGTCCCGAGCTGCTTGAAGCCGATGTCCTTGTACAGCTTCAGCGCCGCCTGATTCGTCGCGACCACGGCGTTCAGCTGAATGATGCCGTAGCCCAAATCCCGAGCCTGGGCGATCGAATCCTCTACCAGCAGACGGCCGATGTGCTGCCCGCGGACCTCCCGGTCGACGGCATAGCTCGTGTTGGCGATGTGCCCGCAGCGGCCGACGTTGTTCGGGTGAAGAATGTAAAGGCCGACGATGGCGCCGCTTTCAGTGTCGTAGGCGATGCCGGTGTAATCCTGCTTCGCGAAAAAGGCCTTCCCTTCTTCGTAGGTCAAAAGGTTCGTCTGCGGAAAGGCCTTGCCCTCTTCGACGATCTGATTCCAAATGCGCACGGCGCTTCCCACTTCTTTTACGGTCCATTTCTTAACTGCGATTGTCATGATTGCCTCCAAATGCGTCGTATTTTCAATGCGATTGGTCATTGAATATGCTTTATTTAATTAAATTGTATATTTTCATTATATCACAACCGCATCGCGCAAAAGAAAAAAGAATGTAAATCCAAATGAAGAAAAAGCGCCGTTTTGTAACCTGTGAAATTGTACTGAAAAAAGAACAAAAAAAGATAATATTTTGTGATTGCCTTGAATTTCCGCGTCAACCCGCGTAGGATACGGGTAAATCCACTTAGGGAGGTAAAAAACATGACTGCTCTTAAACGCCATGGCACGTTCATTGATTTTCTCGTGATTGTGATGCTGCTTTTGGCTTGGCCCATGGGCGTGATTTTGATGTGGGCGTACACCCCGTGGTCGAGATCCGTCAAAATTGCAATCACCGTTTGTCTCGCCCTTCTCACGATCCTGACCGTCAATTCAGTCTGTTATTTCCGCATCATGCCCTCTTAACTATTTTCTGACTGCTCCGCCGCTGCCTTTCGGCAGCGGTTTTTATTATTCCGAGGTCTTTTCAAAAATCGGACTGGCCAGCAGATCGTCGATCAGCTGTTTGGCGTCTGCCATCGTCGCGTCGCTGTCCCTTTCTACGCCGCTGGCGAAAATGAACCCCCACAGCCCAAAGGTCAAAAAGGCGTCCAATTGTCCCGGATGGTACTGCGTCTTCAGCCGATCCGCGTTGATCTTTCCGAACATTTTCAAATTCTTCAGGACAAAATGGTAGTACATCGAAACGGCCGGGCTCGCCTCCGTTTGAACCGACGCTTTGACAAAGGGCGTCGTCACCTCGATGAGCACCATCAGAAAATGCTGGCAGGAAATGTTCAGCCGATGTTCGGGATTGTCCTTTTCCAATTCCTCAAACCGCGCCGTCGCCTCTTCTTGAATATCCTCAAAGCAGTGCTCAAGCAGGTCGTACTTGTCGCTGTAATAGGTGTAGAAGGTGATCCGGCTGGTGTTGGCCCGCTTGCAGATTTCCGTCACCGAAATCTTTTCAAAGGGTTTTTCCAAAATCATCTGCCGCAGGGTATTTTTTAAATTTTTTTGAGTTTTAATGATCCGCTTATCCATTTTCCCATATTTTTTATCTAGTTAATCTACATTAATTAAACGCATTTCACAAATTGTAATTGCGAAAAACTGAGCCAATGATTATAAATAGATTTAGTCATGTTAATTAACATCGGTTTACAAAATGTGACTTAATTATACAATCATCCAATAAACTTTACAAGTATATAAATAACTATTTTACACGCATTAAAGAAAGGATAAATGAAGATGAAAATCGTCATGATCACCCCGACAACCGCGCTGCGCCGACTTCCTTTCTACCGCTGGGGCGGCAAAATCTACGGCCAGTCCAACTCCATTACTGGCCCGCTGATCCTCGGCGGCATCTTAAAAAAAGCCGGTCACGAAGTTGCCGTTTACGAGGAGCTCAACGCCAATATCCACGTCAACCGCCTCATCGCCGACCCCAGCGTCGACGTCTTTTGTTTTTCGCTGATGACCTCTAACGCGCCGCGGGGCTACGAGCTGGCCGACCGCATCCACAAGGAGAGCCGCGCCCGGGTCATTTTTGGCGGCATGCACCCGACCGCGATGCCCGAGGAGGCGCTGAAACACGCCGATCAGGTGGTGGTCGGCGAGGCGGAAAAGGTCATCGTCGACGTCGTCGAGGGCCGCAGAACCGAGCCCATCGTCCAGGGCATTCCTCTGACCTGTCTCGACGAGGTGCCCTTCCCCGATTATTCGATTCTCAAGACGCCGTGCGAGGCGGCCAACGTCATCTCGACCCGCGGCTGTCCTTACCGCTGCACCTTCTGCACGACCTCCCGGATGTTTGCGCCCTACCGTCAGCGCTCCGTCGACAACGTCATCGAGGAAATCCGCATGTACAAAAAGATGGGCTTCAAGTACATGAATTTTGAGGACGACAATTTCACCGCCGACAAGGAGCGGGCGAAGGAAATCTGCCGCCGCATGATCGCCGAAGGGCTGACTTTCAAAGAGACCTTCTTCTTCGGCCGCACCGACTTAGCCGAGGACGAGGAGCTTTTGACGCTGCTCCACGACGCCCACCTGACCCGGGTTCTCATCGGCATCGAATCCTTGAATCAGGACGCCTTTTATCAGGAATCGACCTATTTCTACGATTTCAAGTCCGCGCGGGAAATCGGCGCGCGGTTCGGCTCTGAGTACAAATGGCGCCGCTACGGTCTGGCGATTCTGGCGCGCCTCGGCGGCTTCGGCGCCCACCTGGCCTCCCGCATCGGCAAGGGCAGCGTCTATTACAACCTGCGCCATTACGGCCTGACCCCCAAGCCCAAGCGCGGCCGCCTGCGGCATCAGCCCCATCACGCCTGAATGCGCTTGCCTTCATTCTGAAATAATCGACCTAAAAATTTGAAAAAAAGAAAAAGACCCTTTATAATAGTATACAAACCAGTTTGATCACGCAGAAAGGAGTATTCGAAATGAACTCAAAAAAATTTCCCGAACAATCCAAAGAATCCGCCACCATGATTGAAGCCGCGAACGATCTGCTGACCGAAATCACCGAATTGGCCAATAGTCTCGACGATGTTCTGGACCGCTACCTCGGCATGTACGATTTTGAGGCCATCGAAGATTCCTTTTGGAGCGACGCCCTCGAGGGCATCGACGTCAGCAAGAACAACTTGATCAACGATCTCGACGACCTGGCCGGCAGCATCAGTCCGGTGCTCGGTCTCGAAAAGGGCACCGTCGACTACGAAACCAAAGACGAAATAGGGAGATGAGCATTGTGGCATCACGACTGAAACGTAAATGGCAGGCCTTCCTCGACCGCCTGGCTCAGCAGAACAATCAGACCTTTGATGGCGGCAAGCCTTCCTGCTGCAGCGACACTAACAAAAAAGTGACGCCAAAGGAAGCCGCTCAAAATCACTGATTTTGACAAAAATTCAATAAATTTCACAAAAACAGCCATTTTTGGCTGTTTTTTTCTTGCGGCCTTTGATAAAATAGACCCACTTAATCGAGTTTAAATCCGACTTTGCGTTACAGCGCATTTTTAAATTTACAATATATTTTAATTTTCAGGAGTCTTACTTGCAGTCAACAGATTTAACGCAAAAGACCATCGCTGAGCTGAAGCAGATGGCCGATCAATTATCCTTATCCTACAAAAGCAAAATCAGAAAGGCTGATCTCATCGCCTTGATCGAAGGGGCTCAGGCCGAGCAGCAGAAAAAGCGCGAAAAAGAAGAACGGCAGAATAAAAAGAAAGAAGCCGCGCACATCAAAAGCCGCTACAAGCTCAAGGACAACTTAAGCGACGCGACCTATTCCGAGGGGCCGGTCAAGATTCTGCCCGCCGGCTACGGCATCATCGAACGGGACGGCGGCGCGCTGCCGGTCTACGTCTCCTCCTCCCAGGTGCAGAAATTCCGCGTGGAAACCGGCGACATCCTGGGCGGACGGGTCCGCTCGCCGAAAAAGGGCGAAAAGTACGCGGCGATGCTCTTCCTCGAAAAGGTGAACGGCGTCAAAACCGCCGATTTGATCAAGAAGATGGAAAAGCTGATGAACGCACCGAAGAACAACCACGCGGACCGCTACGCGAAGACGCAGACGGGGGTGCTCGACGTGAATCCCGAGGGCTATGGCTTTCTGCGCATCGAAAAGAATTTCTACCCAGGCGACAACGATGTCTACGTGCCGGCCAACATCATTCGGCGCTACAACCTGCGCACCGGAGATCTGATCGCCGGCCACCTGCGCAAATCCGACGAGAGCGAAAAGCAGGACGCCCTCCTCTACGTCGAAACGGTCAACGGCGCCATTCCCGAATCCATCGTGCACCGGCCGCGATTTGAGCGGCTGACCCCGATTTTCCCGAGAGACAAAATCACCCTCGAAACCAACCGCGACGCGATCTCGGCTCGGATCATCGACTTATTCGCCCCGATCGGCAAGGGCCAGCGCGGGCTGATCGTCGCACCGCCGAAATCCGGCAAGACGACGCTGCTCAAGGCCATCGCCAACGGCGTGCGCCAGAACGCGCCGGACATCAAGCTGATGATCCTGCTCGTCGACGAGCGGCCAGAGGAAGTCACCGACATGGAACGTTCGGTGGACGCCGAAATCATTTACTCGACCTTCGACGAATCGGCTCACCGCCAGCTCAGCGCCGCCCAGATGACCCTCGCTAGGGCCAAGCGCCTCGTCGAACAGGGCCAGGACGTGATGATCCTCGTCGACAGCTTGACGCGGCTCGTGCGCGGGAACAACCTCGTCATCGAACCCTCGGGCCGGACGCTGACCGGCGGCCTCGACCCGGCGAGCCTCCACTTCCCGAAGCAGTTCTTCGGCAGCGCCCGCAACATCGAAAACGGCGGCAGCCTGACCATCATCGCCACCGCCCTCGTCGATACCGGCAGCCGCATGGACGACATCATCTACGAAGAATTCAAAGGCACTGGCAACATGGAACTCCACCTAAACCGCGACCTCGCTGAACGGCGGATCTACCCAGCAATCGACATCAAGAAAAGCGGCACCCGGCGCGAAGAGCTCCTGCTCAGCCCCGAAGCGCTCAAAATGTCGGCCAATATCCGAAAGGTCTACGGCAAGGACGGCGCCGACGAAATGGCCGAAAAAATCATTCTGCTGCTCACCCGGACGGAGAGCAACGCCGTGTTTTTGAAACGGATTTTGAAAAAGTAAGATACAAAAATTCAGGCGTCAGCTTAAAAATAAGCTGGCGCCTGTTTAATTTTATAGATTGGCTATTTGGTTATAAGTCACGACAAATCCGCGTGATAGAACTTCTTATACAGCTTCATTTCCTCCGGCGTGTCGATGCTGGAACGGAAGACGACACCGCCCGGGCCTTCTTCTGGAGATCTGAGGACGCCGCGCTTCGCGAGGACCCGTCGCAGCTCTCTCGCGGTGCCGCGGCCGCCGTCGTAGAGCTTGACGTCTTCGCCGAGGACCCGGCGAATCTGTTTTTTCACAAAGGGATAATGGGTGCAGCCGAGGACGAGGCTGTCGATTTTCCCGCGGTAGGGCCCGAGAAATTTTTCGAGCATCGCCGCCAGATCCGGCGCGTCGAGGTGCCCGGCTTCGATGCGCTTGGCCAGCCCCGGACAGGACTGAGAGGCGCAGTCGGCGTACCCCGCGTACCGTTCCCACAAATCGTGATATTTTTTGAGCGACAGCGTCACCGGCGTCGCCATAACGAGGACCCGATGGCTGCTCTCCGCCGTCGCCGCCGGCTTCAGCGCCGGTTCGATGCCGACGATCGGAATCGTAAAGGTCTGCCTCAGCATTTCCGCCGCGGCGCTCGTCGCGGTGTTGCAGGCGATGACGATGGCCTTCACGCCGTCGTCGACCATGCGCTGCGCGATCGCCATGGTCATCTGCTGGACCCGTTCCACCGACTTTTCGCCGTAGGGCGCGTTGGCCGAGTCGCCGAAAAACAGAAACCGCTCGTCCGGCAACTCCCGGGTCATTTCCTGAAGGACGGAAATCCCGCCGAGCCCGGAGTCAATGACCCCAACGTAATTGTGAAATGCTGGTCGCATAAGGCCCTCCTTGTCGTGTAATCTTTTGATATTATACGTCATTTTTTATTTAATTGAAAGAGTAGTGAACAAGTAAAATTTCTGTGTTATAATAAACCCTACGTGAAAAATATATACAAAAGAGGTTCAGTGTTCTAATGCCACTTTTAATTAAAAATATTATACGGACAAGCATCGGTTTCGCTGCGGTGCTTGTTTTTTGTTCCCTGTTTGCGGTCGGTGCCCGCGCCGCGAGCTTAAGCGCCTACATCGCCTACACCCAGGCGACGGGCAGCTTCTCTGTGCTGGGATCCGCCGAATCCGACGAGGCCTCTCCAGACGCGCTGATCCCCGGCAAGGCGCCGGGCCGCGACACCCAGTCCAGCAAAAAAATCGTCTATTTGACCTTCGACGACGGTCCGTCGGAAAACACCGACGCCATTCTCTCCATTCTGAAGCAGAATCACATCCACGCCACCTTTTTTGTCTCGGGCATGTACCCCCAGTACCGCCATCTGATCAAAAAGGCTTACGACGAAGGCAATACCATCGGCCTGCACACCGAAACGCACAAATACGACATCTACCGCTCGGAAGACACCTATTTTAACGATCTGAACCAGATCGCCCAAATCGTCAAATCGGAAATCGGCTTTGTGCCCGCCTACGTCCGCTTCCCCGGTGGCTCGTCCAACACGGTGTCCCGGAATTACGCCCAGGGCATCATGGGCCGGCTGGCCGCGGAATTGAACAAACGCGGCTACCAGTACTACGACTGGAACGCCGATTCCACCGACGCCGCCCACAGCGAGGATGCGGTGGACGACCTCGTCAAGCACGCCACTGCCTGCAATGATAAGAACGTCGTGCTGCTGTGCCACGACGCTCCCGGCAAAGGGACGACCGTCCAGGCGCTGCAGCGCATCATCGACAATTACCGCTCCCGGGGCTACACCTTCAGGGGAATTTCCCGCAATTCCTACGCCCCCCATCAGCCCATTGCAAATTAATGAAACGGAGAACGATCTTGAAACACCTATCCCAATTATTCGAACGCGTTTTTACCAAGTCTCTCGAAAACAGCGACCGCACCGTCTACGACCTCTTCGACTGGCAAACCGTTGACGTCTCATTAACCGACTACCGCACCGGCCAAGTTGCCTTCGAAATGAAGGGCCTGGAATTCCCGAAGGCCTACTCCCAGAACGCCTGCAACATCATCGCGAGCAAATACTTCAGAAAAGAAGGGGTGCCCGGCACCGGCCACGAAACGTCGATGCGCCAGGTCGCCGACCGCCTCGTCGGCTTCTGGACCGACGCGCTGCGCGAGGAAGGCCTCATCGACAACGACGCACAGTGGCAGATCGTCTACGACGAGCTGGTCTTTGCCTTCTTGAGCCAGATGTGGGCGCCCAACTCGCCCCAGTGGTTCAACACCGGCATCAAACGCAATTACGGCATTGAAGCCGAATCGGACAACCTCTATTACTACGATGAAAAGGCTGGTAAGGTCGTGTTGTCCAACGACCGCTACACCCGGACCCAGTCCTCGGCCTGCTTCATCCTCTCGATCAAGGATCAGCTTTTAGGCGAAGGCTCCATTTCCGATCACTACGTCTCCGAAACGAAGCTGTTCAAGGGCGGCTCCGGCGTCGGCACCAATTTCTCACCGCTGCGGGGCGTGAACGAAAAGCTTTCTTCCGGCGGCAAATCCTCCGGCATGATGAGCTTCCTCCAGGGGCTCGACCGCAACGCCGGCGCCATCAAATCCGGCGGCACGACGCGGCGCGCGGCCAAAATGGTCATCGCCGACATCGACCATCCGGAAATCGAAGCCTTTATCAATTGGAAGGCCCACGAGGAACAAAAGGTTCGGGATCTGGGCAAGATGGGCTACGACACCAGTATGGACGGCGAAGCCTATCAGACCGTTTCCGGCCAGAACGCGAACAACTCCGTCCGCGTCAATCAGGATTTCATGGACAAGGTCATGCATTTAGACGACGACCCGGACGCCACCCTGACGCTGAAGGGCCGGGTGGACGATCGAGTCAACCGCGACGTCAAGGTCCAGGATCTCTGGCATGAACTCAACCAGGCCGCCTGGGAATGCGCCGATCCGGGACTGCAGTTCGACGACCGCTTCAACGCCTGGCACACCTGCCCGGCTGGCGAGGACGGCAACGTCGGCGCTAAATACAACCGGATCAACGCGACCAACCCGTGCTCGGAATACGCCTTCCTCGACGACACCGCCTGCAATCTGGCCTCCATCAACGTGTACCGCTTTTATCACGGCGGCGTCTTCGACGTCGAGCGCTTCGTCCATCTTGTGGGATTGATTCAGCTGGTGCTGGAAGCGTCCATCTACTGGGGGCAGTTCCCCACCGAAGAAGTGGCCCGCAAGAGCTACCTCTTCCGGACCACCGGCCTGGGGCTGGCCAACATCGCCTCATTGGTGATGGATGCCGGCTACCCCTACGATTCCGACGAAGCCCGGAACATCGCCGCGGCCCTCGCCGGCATCATGACTGGCGCCTCCTACGCGGTGTCCGCGCTGATGGCTGAAAAGGTCGGACCCTTCCCGTGCTACGCCGTCAACGCGCCCTACATGGCCCGGGTCATCCGCAACCACGCGAGAATCGCCGGCGCGCGCACCGACGCCTTTGAAGATCTGGGATACGACCCCTATATCGTCGACCACCCAATTCTGAACCAAATCGGCATGTCCAATCTATCCGACACCGTCAAACAGGTCTGGCACGACGCGATGGATCTGGGCGAAGCCTACGGCTACCGCAACGCCCAAGTCACCGTCATCGCGCCGACAGGTACGATTTCCTTCGCGATGGACTGCGGTGCCACCTCGATCGAACCCTTCTACAGCCAGGTCGTGCTGAAAAAACTCATCGGCGGCGGCGCGATGCAGATCGTCAATCCGGTGCTGGAAACGGCGCTGCACCATTTAGGCTACTCCGACGACCAGGTGCAGGCGGTGATGGATTACCTGCTCGAAACCGACGACAACGGCATGCTGAAGCACGCGGGGCTGAAGGGCGCACCTTATATCAAAGAAAAGGATCTGCCGATTTTCGACTGCGCCAACGACATTCGGCCGGAAGGCCACGTGCTGATGGTCGCAGCGATCACGCCGATGATCTCCGGCTCGGTCAGCAAAACCGTCAACATGCCAAACAGTGCAACCGAAGCCGACATCGCGAACATCAATTTGATGGCGTACCGTTCGGGCTGCAAGGCCATCGCCACCTACCGCGACGGCTGCAAGGCGGCCCAGCCGCTGTCGACCGGCGGCCAGCAGGACGGCAAGCGCAAGCTGACGGACCTGAGCTACGACGAGCTCATCGATTTGGTTCAGAGCAATGCCAACGTGCTGGAACGCAAAAAGCCCAAGGGCATCCGCAACAGCCGCACCCACGCGGCCAAGATCGGCGACATCGAACTGTACATCACCGTGTCCTTCTACGACAACGATCAGATCAGCGAAATCTTCGTCTCGACCGACCGGGAAGGCACCGTCGTCAAGGGGCTGCTGGCGTCACTGTCCAAGTCGATTTCCCACATGCTCCAGTACGGGATCCCGCCGAAGGACATCTCCGCGATGCTCAGAGGGCAGAAATACGAACCCTCGGGGCTTGTGCTGCGCCACCCCTACATCAAGAGCGCGTCGTCGATTTCCGATTTGATCTCCAAGGTCATCGACATCGAATGCGGCGACTATTCCCGCTGCCAGGTCAAACCGACCCACCACTACAAGCGCTCCGAATTCGTGCCGACTCAGGTCGACATGTCCTCAATGTCCGGAATGACCGAGCTCGACGACGGCGAACAGCCAGCCGACGACGCCGAATCCGGCGAACGCCTTTACGGTGAAATCTGCCCGAACTGCGGCAGCGACCGGATGGTCCGCAATGGCACCTGCAAGGTCTGCCTCGACTGCGGCTCCACCACTGGGTGTTCCTGATTATTTGATGATATAGTTTTTACAGATTTTCTAAAAGTCCTGAATCCGACGATTCAGGACTTTTTATTTCGCAACGTTTGAAGTACATTTTCTTATAATAATCAAAAGTTTGTGCACTTGATTGCAAAAAACTTTTTACTTTTGAAAGTTTATGAAATACAGAATCCCTCCGTCCAAGTGTGTCTTAAACGAAGGCGATTTGATACCTAAAAAGGATTTTTTATTGATTTTTTTCAAGCCAAGATTTTTCAAACTTCTTCAAAATTATCGATCTCAACAAATCGATAACTGTCCCTCTTTTCTTTCGCAATGATTCCTTCTGATAGGCACTTTCTTAAAAAATCGGAAGCCCCGTTTTCTGTAATATGAAAAAGTTCTGCGATATTCCTCCGATTAAATGTATATTGATAGCGATAACGATCAAATAGCATACGAATTTGGTTGATGGTTTTTTTTCGAAATTTCTTTTTTATTCTCTTTAAAATCACATCATTAAAATAACTCAATTCCCAATCCTGTCCGTAATTGAGTTTTCTCGGAGATAATTGAGTTTTCTCACTAGATAATTGAGTTTTCTCACTAGATAATTGAGTTTTCTCACTAGATAATTGAGTTTTCTCACTAGATAATTGAGTTTTCTCACTAGATAATTGAGTTTTCTCTGCTGCATATGTATCGATACTGCCGTTTCCAGCCATACTTCGATTGGGCAATGTCACTAAAAAGATGTATTCGTCCGAATAGAAGATTGGTTTTTGATAACATTCCATATAGGAATTAATAATTCTACCAATACCGCTGCCTCTTCTGTCCATATAATTCAATCTTCCGAAAATATCTGAAATTACTTCATTTCTCCTAATAGAAGGCACATGTTTCAGATCCATATCCTGTATCCTCCCACCATTAAACATCCCTCCAGGAGAAGTGATTTCCATTCGATCATCAAACATATCCACATGAACTTCAGTACCAATGATCTGATAATCTCGATGCATCAAAGCATTCACCAAAACCTCACGAACAGCTTTGTAGGGATAATCGCTTTTCTCCTCCCGCCGCATGCCGCGAATCGTCCATGCATTTTTGGAATTGTTGCGGACAAAAATTTCTGCACTGTTTAACAACGTAATTAAACTGGCGTCCGAATATTCCTGATCGTCCAATGCATCTCCGTCAACAGAACCTTTTTCCGTTCCCTTCCATCTGGTGCAGACAATTCTCGACTGCTTTAAATATCCCTGATCGCATAAGAGCAATCCGGCATTGGTGACAATTTCATCTTCACCAACAAGCCTCAAAGAAACGAGATCCCTTGGAAGGATAAAATCATCACCGGTTTCTTTTTTATAAGTCGCCTGGAGAAGCGTAAAACTGACGTCAGATAAATTATATCGGCTTGGCAATGTGTCGTAAGTCCTGTTCTGCCCTTTCAGGATAAGATTATTGATCTCTAAATCTGTCGCCAAAACTGATCTGTCTCCATGTCTGACATAAGCTTCCCGAACTCGATCATGCACATAATAATATGGATAATTCGGCCCACAAGAAATTTTCAAATCAAGGCACGATCTCCCCTCGGTATTAGACTCGGTTTCAATCAATGCATACCGAACGCGAGGAGAAATTCTCGCCTCAATCAATTCTGATATCTTGCTGGCTGTTAATTGCGTATTTTTCATTCCTATTGCTTCATGTGTATCGTTCGTGTATCCAAAATAGATATGACCACCTTGAGTATTGGCAAACGCAGACACTGATTTAAGCCAGCTTTTTGGTTTCTCTGTTTCAAGACTAAGCTTATAATCAATTTGCGTCGACTCAACTCCCTTTTTTATTACATGATTCGCCATATTTAACTCCTGCTATTTGTTATTCCAGTCTCGAGAAGAATTTCTAAATTTATTTTAGTATAACATTTAGAAAATAGTTTTCTCAATTTCGAAATTAGGCAAATGAGCAAATAGATAGGAAATTATTCCAGTGCCCTCTTTCATCCAATTTTTTCGCTCAAACGCAGGGCGCTAATGCCAAAAATGGATGATATATTATTAGGTTGTTTTTACCAAGCCGCACGAGGTCCAGTCCCAGACTTTTGACAGCGGTACGGCTTAATTAAACACAACGCCTCTACGGTGAAGTGTGCCCCAACTGCGGCAGCGACCGGATGGTGCGCAACGGCACCTGCAAGGTCTGCCTCGACTGCGGCTCCACCACCGGGTGTTCCTGATTCGATTAAGTTACAACCCATAAATAAACAAAAGCCCTAAACCACACGGTTTGGGGCTTTTGTTTATAATACATCATCTTAATAATCAATATATTCGTATCAATAAAGACCTTCACCATTAGTCCTCATTTCGCACAGACTTCACCATTTCAACAACGTCTTGTTCGTTCTTAATGTCTGCTTTGCTCGCTTCACCTTTAAGACTATCCTGCAACATACGCATCGCGTAAACAGCGGCATTCACAACTTTGACCTCACCATTGTTAACGATAAAACTAATGCGGTCGCCACTATCGACACCAAGGACTTTTCTAACGTCTTTAGGAATTGTAATTTGTCCCTTTGATGTTACTTTTGCATTATCGACAAATACATCTGTGTCCATAAATATACCTTCTTTCTAAATCACATAAATTTATTTTCCAGATATTCGACGTATGAATTCCTTACTTTTCTTATTTTCATTATACTCGCATTTCTAAAAAGTGCAAGTTAAAGAGCGCTATTTAATCCACCGAAGGATAAAATGATATTTAGAGAAATTTTACAAATTTGAAAAATAAATCATGATACAAAAAAATCGTCTCAAACAAGTCTAAGACGATTTTTAATAGCCACAGCATTATAACGCTACTTTCGCCGTCCGCCCGCGCTGCCGGTTCTGATCGCACCACCGGGCGGCGGCCGCGGCCGCGCTGTCCGGCCAGGCGGCTTCGAAAGTCAGGGTTTTGAGCTGCCAGGCCCGAAGGGTCAGCGGGGCGCGGTCCTCGAGAATCGGTACCGCGCTCAGCCGCTTCCCGTCCGCGTCGTAAAAAACGAGGGCAAAATCCGTGAGGACAACTGCGTCGTAGGATGGGTTTTCAAGCCGCAGGCGGAAATGGCGGGTTCGTCCGTTTTCTCCTTTTTCTGCGGTTTTGAAGGTCAGCCGTCCTTCTGCCCGCGCAAAACGCATCCGGCCCGAAATCAGTGCTTTGAGGGCGTCAGACGGGTTGCCGATGACTGAGGACGCCATCAGTCCTCCAGCGCCGCGGCGCAGTGTTTTAAATGATCGATGATCGGCAGATGCTGCGGACAGGCCTTTTCACATTGCCCACAGGCGATGCAGTCCGAGGCCTTCCCAGATTCCGCCGTCGCGTTGGCGTAGCGGCGCCTGGCGTCGGCGGTTTTGCCGTAGATCATCTCCCGGTTCATCGCCGAGAAAATATCCGGGATTGGGATCTGCTTCGGGCAGCCAGCGACACAGTAGCGGCACCCGGTACACGGGATCGAGTCGATGGCGGCGATCGCGTCCTGGGCCTTTCGAATCACGGCCTGTTCGGCTTCGGACAAAGGCTTAAAATCGGTCATGTAAGACAAGTTGTCCGCCATCTGCTCGGCCGTCGACATGCCGGAGAGGACGGTAATTACGCCGGGCAGGGACGCCGCAAAGCGGATCGCCCAGGAGGCCGCTGATACCTTCGGGTTGGCTTCAGTCAGGATTTGCTGCACTGGCGCAGGTGGATTGGCCAGAAAACCGCCCTTGACCGGTTCCATGATCACGATCGGCTTGCCAAATTTTCGCGCAATGTTGTAGCACTGCCGCGAGGCGACCGCCGGGTTGTCCCAGTCCGCGTAGTTGATCTGCAGCTGGACAAATTCCGCCTCAGGGTGATCGGTCAGCAATTTTTCCAGAAGCGCCGGTGTGCCGTGGAAGGAAAAGCCGATGTGGCGGATCTTGCCCTCGGCCTTTTGCGCCTTCACGAAATCCCACAGGCCGTAGTCTTCGTATTTCTGGTAATTGGTCAGCATCAGGGAGTGCAGCAGGTACAGGTCAAAATAGCCCGCGCCGGTGCGCGCCAAACTGATGTCGAGCTCTTTTTTCGCTTCTTCCGCGCTGTTTACGCCGATGGTGGCGTGGAGCTTCGTCGCCAGCAGGAAGCTGTCCCTCGGGTACCGGTCGACCAGTACGGTCTTCACGGCCTTTTCTGAGCCGCCCTTGTCGTAAACGTAGGCGGTGTCAAAATACCGAAGGCCCGCGTCCATAAAGGCGTCGACCATTTTGGTCACCGTTTCCAGATCTGCTTGCCCGCCGCCCTGCGTGCCGGGCAGGCGCATCAGTCCGAAGCCGAGTTTCGGAATGGCCTCGAACCATTCTTTTGTCTGCATCGTGTTTCTCCTTCTTTGTGTTCACATTCAGCCATTTGATTTACCCCTATTATGCCACAGTTCTAAGCCTTTGCGGCGCAAAAAAAGCGGCTTTTGCCGCTTTTCTTCTGCCCTTTAGTAACGATCCCGGTGCACCCGTGAAAAGTCGTAATTTCGGCCGTCTTCGGCTTTCGGACTGGCCGGATAGCCGATGGACGCGATCGCGAAGGGAATGACGTTTTCCGGCAGGCCCAGCGCCTGCTGAAGGCCGGCGATCCGATCTTTGAATGGCGCGATGGCCAGCCACACGGCGCCGAGATCCAGGTGCACCGCCTCGAGCAGAATGTTTTCCATCGCGGCGGCCATGTCAGCGTCAAAACATTCCGGGAAGCGGCAGCTGGCCGGGTCTCCGACCGGCACGATCAGCGCCCCGGCCTTTGCGGCACAGCCGGCGTAGGGCGAGGCAGATGCGGCCTGTTTTTTGACCTCCGGATCGGTCACGACGACGAATTCCCATTCCCGCTGGTTGCCCGCCGTCGGCGCAGCCATCGCCGCCTTGAGCAGCGTGTTAATTTTTTCTTCTTCAACTGGCTTGTCGGCGTACTGACGGACCGAGTGGCGCGTAAACAATTCTTTCATTAACTACTCCTTTATCTTCTGTGAATGATAGGACTTATTTTATATCCGCAAGCCCGAAATAAGCTTAACCAAAGCGCAATAGTTTACTGTGTTTTGGTCAGGCGATCCAGCCGAAATGGATGAGGGCCGCGGCGACCCCGTCTTCGGCACAGGGCGTCGTGACGTAATCGGCAGCAGCCTTGACCGCTTCGCTGGCGTTGCCCATCGCGATGCCGGTGCCGGCGAAGGTGATGAGCCCTTTGTCGTTGCCGCCGTCTCCAAAAGCGGCGCAGTCGTCCCGGGTGAGGCCGTAGGCCGTGAGCAGCTTTTCAGCGCCGAGGGCCTTGTCGTTGCCTTTCTGAACGATATCGCAGGCCCGGTCCCACCAGCGCAGCGGCTTAACGTGGGCCGTGCCCTTGAACAGTTCGGCGTCCTGATCGGGCCGCGTGCCGGCCATGACTTGGTAGACGTCGCCGGCCATCAGCTTCGCGTAGGTGTCCCGGTCGACGACGTGATCCGGCCGGTTGGCGAAATCCATGTAAATTTCGAGGTTTTTCTGATAAAAATTGCTGCCCATCGTCGACGCACCGGACAGCAGCATCGGCAGCCCCATCTGTTCGCCGTTGGCCACCAGCCTGCGGACGTCGGCCTTCGGGATCGGATCCGAGAGGACGGTGCCGCCCGCGTCGAAGCCGTAGGCACCGTTGTAGCACAGGGCGCCGTCGATTGTCAGACCCTCAATTTTCGGCAGCAGAAAGGGCGGCCGCCCACTGGCGAGGAAGATCTTCGTCCCCCGTCCGCGCATCTGCCGCAGGGCGTCGGCCACGGCCGAGCTGACCCCCGCCGCGTCGAAATCGATCAGCGTGCCGTCTATGTCAAAAAATACAATCTTCGGATTCATCGTGTGTCCTTTCAGCTTGATTTGCCTTTATTATAGGCAACCGCTCTTTATAATTCAAACGCCATCTGATTATTTCCCGGGAAATACAAAAGGCTCCCGAAGGAGCCTTAGAATCTATTATTGCCGTTACTTATTTCGCTTCGCGCAGCCGTTTGACCGCGAGCACTGCAATGCCGCCTGCCGCAGCGATCATCGCGATGAGTCCGCCGACAGTGGTCGGATCCCCAGTCTTCACGCCTTGCGCTATGGTCTGGGTCTTGTTCGTTGTCGTCTTGTTCGTCGTTGTGGTCGTCGTCTTCTTATCGGTCATGTCGATGCCACCTTGGACGTACTGATTGATCCCGACGATATCTTTTTCTTCCACAGTGAAGGTTTCGTCTGCCGCTTTTTCGTACCCTTCCGGCGCTTTGAGTTCTTTCAATGTGTAGGTGTCGCCAGCGATGAGCTTCGCGGTGATGCGGTGTTTTGTACCGTTTGTGGTCCAGGTTTCAACCGGTTCGCCGTTCTTGTCGTAGATGGCCAGAACCGCACCTTTTACCGGATTGCCGTTTTCGTCAACCTTGGCAATTTCCACGTTGGTCGCGGTTTCGCGCCAGCGCAGGAACTGCACCGCCGCATCACCTGTCCCTTCAGTTTCCAGCACTGCCGCGCCGTTGGCGTCAGAGATCATTTCCTTGGTGCCGTCTTCCTTGAGACGGATGACCGCCGGATTCTTCGTCCGCTGATAACCGGCCGGCGGCGTCTGTTCCATAAACGCGTAGACACCCGGCGTGATATCTGGATTACTCGCGCTATCCGCTTTAATTTCACCATTGGCGTCTGTATCACTTGATACGATTTCTTTCCAGCCATTGGCTGCTGTAATGTCGGCTCGGGTCAAGTTATTAAATTGCGCGCCTGAATCCGTTGTCGAAGCGTCAGCGGCTTTCACTGCAAAGGCACGAAGCGCCATGCGTTTCTTCGCACTGGCGGCCTGCCCTGTCCATTTATACATGGCGTAGCGGCTGCCGCTGATGCGTTTGTCGGTGTCTTTTTCGTCGACGTTTTCGGTCTTTCTCATCTTGAGGGAGTAGACTCTGTTTTTCAGCTTTTTATCCTGAATCGTGAGTTTTCCGGTCTTGGCGTCGTATTTGAAGTCGCCTTCTGTTCCGGTGACGGTCATCTTACCGTCTTTGCCAACGCTCAACTTGATCGTGTTGATGTAGTCGTAACCTGCCGGAGCGCCGTCTTCTTTAATCGTGTAGTTGCTGCCTGCTTTCAGCGACGACCCGAAATCGTGTTCTTTGCCGTCTGAGGTCCAGCTGGTTACGGCTTTGCCGTTTTCGTCGTAAACGGTGATCTTCGCGCCCGACACTTCTTTGCCGGAAGTGAGATCGGTCTTGCTGACTTTCAGCGCGAGGGCTTCATCTTTAACCAGCACGGTCTTGTTGTCAACCGTCTTGCCGTTTGCATCTTTGATGGTGCCGTCTTTGTCAACTGTAAAGATCACGTCAGTGGTGTAGGCATATCCCGTTGGCGCGCTGGTTTCCTTCAGCGTGTAGGTGTGGCCCGCTTCCAGCTTATCGCCGATATCGTGCGGTCCTTTTCCGTCCGACCTCCAGGTATCCACGGTTTTGTCTGTGGTTTTATCAACCACTTCGATGGTCGCGCCTGGGACTTCCTTGTCGCCGGTGATATTGGTCTTGTCAATCTTGGTTTCCAGCTTTTGATCCGGTTTTTTCTTATCCGTCATCGAAACGCTCTGGATATTTTCGGTCTGGCTGACTGCGTCTTCCTTTTCAATCGTGATGGTCTGATCTGCTGCTTTTTCATAGCCTTCCGGCACATCAATTTCTTTAAGCGTATATGTTTTTCCGGCTGTTAAACTTGCTGCAATTTGATGTGCTTTTCCGGCTGTAGTCCAGCATTCGATTTCTTTATCGCCATCGTACAGAGCAAAGGTCGCACCTTTAACTGGGGCACCCTTTTCATCAACTTTCGTCACTTGAAGAACAACAGATGTTTCGTACCAAACCATGTTGCCATCTTTGTCGATTTCAGCGGCGCCGTTCGCATTTGCTTTTTGAATCAGACTAATTTTGCCTTGCGTGTCAACCGTAAAGACCGCCGGATTGGCTGTACGCTGATAGCCATCCGTCGCTTCGGTTTCCATAACTGCATAGGTACTGCCGACATCAAGCTCCGGCGAAGTATATACACCATCTTTATCGGTTACCTTTTGCCCGTTTTCGACCTGAGTCCATTGATCTTTATTCGTCTTTTCGATCTGATCTCGGGTAACCGCACCGAGTTGGCTAGCGTCTGTGCCGTTCCATTTGTAAAGCGTGTAGGTCGTGCCTGCAACCGCTGTGCCGTCCTTTGATTGCTTCAGCAGTCTCAGTGCGCCCTTAACTGGCTGTTCTTTGGTATAAGTATTCGTAATTGTATCGGTCGTGGTCTTGTTAGCTTCGACATTTTTCGCGATATCATTGTCACCGGTCACATTCAGCGTGTAGCCATCTACGGCTGCATTGCCTTCTTTTACAGTGTATTCACCAACTGGAAGGTTGCCTATTGTCAGCTTGCCATCTTTGAAGTCGCTGTAATGTTTTTCAACTTTGTATTTATTCGGACCAGTAATCGTAAATACCGTGTCGGCCGGTGTCGTCCCGCCGTTGGTAGTCTTCACGATTTCCAGCGTGCCAACTTTTTGGCTATAGGTATTGGTCAGCGAAATTTCTGCTGTTTTACTCGTTTCAACGGTCGCTGTCTTTGTTCCATCCACCTGCAAAGTGTAGCCATCGACATCCGCACCGCTTTCTTTTACGGTGTACGTGCCGATCGGAAGATTTACTACTGTATAAGAGCCATTACCGTCCTTAATCTGTTTGTACGTCACCGTTGCAGCTGGCTGGGTTTCACCCTGTTTTGTGATGGTGAACGTCGCATTATCCGGTGTATTATGTCCTGTTGAAGTCTTTGTCAGTTTCAGCGAACCTGTTTCAGTTGTCGGTTTATCTGGCGTTGTTGGTTGTTCTGGTTTCGTATCTTGATAAATATTGTGCCATTCATTTCCATTATTAGTAAATTTCTGGTTTGTAACAAGCCATCCAGAACTCGTTCCTTCTAATGCTACATCTGCATCTTGAATAAGAAAAACACCAGTAGTGGCCGACAATTTAACTTCATCAAGATTTGCGGTGCTGCGAACATTAAAGAAAATATGTTTCGCTTGATTAGATAATTTTGTATTTTTTTCGCTTACTGTTATTGGTGTTTCCGTATCAAAATATTCTCCGTCACCAACTTTGATATAATATTTACCTATTTTCAAAGACGTTTTTTGATGACCTGCCCATTCTTCCATTGGATCTTTGATATTAAAGACAATATTCTGGTTCTCTAATTTATGAATTTTAAAATTATTTAACGCTAGAAAATATTGGCAGGAACTTCCGTCTACATAAATCGTATCATTTGGCCCATATTTTGTTGTATCAATTACAATATTATTTTGATCTACACCTTTAAAATTTTCTTTAGTGATATCAGCTTTATGATTAGCTAATTCTGCACCTTGCTGCAGCGCAGAATTGTACAAGTCATTTACATTCTGTCTTAATACGTCATCAGCAACAATATGAATTTGATTTGATTGATCAACAATATTATCGCCTATAATATGAGGTTTTACGGAATCTGTAACGTAATACTGCGAATCTAATATTTGGCCATTGTTTTTTCCAGCCCCCGCAACCGAGAACTTTATATCATTTTGAGTTTTTGTGATCCAATAATCCCCAGCATGATCACCATTTGTGAGGTCAGAGTGAATACCTTCTCCACCACTAAATAAATTAGTTGCAAAATTCGACTGTAAATCACCTTGCTGTTTAAATTCGTCGGACACAAATCCAAAGTTCACAGCCTTCCCAAGCACCTGCTTGAAAAGCGGTGTATCCTCCGAATTGTTGGCATCCGCCCAGACCATAATGATCCCGACCATACATAACGCGAACAACGCCGCGGCGACGATAATCATCACCCGCTTGATGTTCTTACCCATTTGTTCCATATACTTCCCCTTCTTTCGTTACCTAGTTGTAGTTTTATGCCTTATTTCGTGTCTTTCGTCTCGTGCTGCGTATTAATATTCGTTTTATTACATGATATTGATTTTGTAAATAATCTTTTAAGCTTTTTCCTAATTTTTACTTTGAGAAATATTGTAATCTTTTCTTAGCCATTCTTTAATATAATAAAGCACCTGACAATCAGCACTTCATAGAATGAGGAAATCGGTTTAGGCGGGAAACTGCAAATTCAAAACCATTTCTCGGCATCTTTGTGCCCTTCTCTTGAATCGCCTTTTTGCTCTGGCTATAATGAAATGGAATCTCGTGGGATTGAAAATGAGAGGGGAAACATCATGAGTAAAATCAAGTCGAAAAAACAGCGAAAAATCGAAATCATGCGCAAGGATCTGCTGAAGCACCCTGGGAAAATGGAAAAAAAGACGGAAACCTCCGTCAACGAAGCGGCCTCGAACGCGGCGCAGATCGATCTCAACGCAGACAACGCCGGGGATCTGATGACCCTGATGGATCGCTACCATAACGGCGAAATCGACCAAACCACCTACGAGGCGCAAAAGCGCCAGCTGCTCGGCCTGAACTAAGGACGCGGCTGGCGATTGAGATCTGCACAAAAAAATCCCGCTGCGGCAAACAGCGGGATTTTAAATGTAAGAATGAAATAAATTATTAAGGTCAGCAAATGCGCTGTTCAGAGACGATCAGTCCCATTTTTCGTCGAGGCTTTCTTTGTCGCCTTCTTCGAAAAAGGGCGTCGTCGTCACCGTGTAGACGCAGGGCGCGTCGAAATCGTTGCGGATCATGTGCGCTTCTTCCGGTTCCATGTGAATGAAATCGCCGGGGCCGGCGTCGTGGCGCACGCCGTCGATGTAAAAGGCCGCCTGGCCTTCCAATACGTAAAAATCTTCTTCCATCTTGTGGTGGACGTGGGGACCAAAGGTCTGCCCCGGCTTGACCCGGACGATGCCGAAGTTGAGCCGCGGGCCGTGAATAAAGTATTTGGGCCCGCTGTCGCCGTGGCGGTAGGCGCAGTCCCGTTCGTTGATGATTTTCATGATTAGAGCAGATAAACCGGAAGATCAGCCTGTTCCTTGATGTGCTGCTTTTCTTCCGCTTCTTTTTTCGCTTTTTCTTCGGCCGCAGCTTTTGCCGCCGCTTCGGCCGCCTTGCGTTCCGCTTCAGCCTTTTCTGCTGCCGCTTTCGCTTCAGCTTCTGCTTTAGCCTTTGCTTCAGCTTCTGCCTTGGCTTTCGCTTCGGCTTCTGCTTTAGCCTTTGCTTCAGCTTCTGCCTTGGCCTTAGCTTCAGCTTCTGCCTTGGCTTTCGCTTCAGCTTCTGCCTTAGCCTTTGCTTCGGCTTCTGCCTTGGCCTTGGCTTCAGCTTCTGCCTTGGCTTTGGCTTCGGCTTCTGCCTTTAACTTCGCTTCCGCTTCCGCGTTCTTTTCACTGGCTTCCGCCATGGCTTCCGCTGCCTTCGGCTGTTCCTTCACTTCTTCTGTATGACTTTGTAACATTGATTTTAATTTGCTTGTCTTTCTGGCCATAATTTAAAATCCCCCTTTGGCTTTAATCTCATCGTACAGCGCCTGGTAATCCTGGGCGCCGTTCGCTTTGGGCTTGTACTCGAAAATCGACTGCTTGAACACCGGCGATTCCACCAGCGCCACATTTTTCCGGATGGTGTGCCGCATGAATTTGTTGCCGAAGGCGTTTTCCAGGTTTTCGTACTGCAGCTGGTTGATGTTGTTGCGCTTGTCGTGCATCGTCGCGAAAATGATCGAAATTTCCTTTTCGACCCCGAGCGAATCGTTAACGTACTGCAGCGTCTCCTGCAGCAGGTGAACCCCATCCACCGCGTAATACTCGGTCTGCACTGGGATGAAAATCTTGTCCGTCATCACCAGCGCGTTGGTGGTCACCACCGAAAAGGACGGCGAGCAGTCGATGATGCAGTAGGCGTAATCGTCCGCGATTTCCTTGAGCCGGCGCTTGAGGATAAACTCGCGCCCGACCATACCCGACAGCCGCGGGTCGATCGTCGCCATCAGCAGGCTCGACGGGATGATATCGACGTTGTCTTTCAAATGAAAAATCGTGTCCTGGAGCGGCTTATCCCCGGTCATCAGGTGATAGATGCACGGCCGATCGTAATCCGGCTCCATCAGGGAAGTCGTCAGATTCGCCTGCATGTCGCAGTCGATCAGCAGCAGCTTTTGATGCTTTTCGGCCAAATCCTTTGCGAGGAGATAGCCCAGATTGATTGCGGACGTGGTCTTGCCGCAGCCCCCCTTTAAATTAAAAAAACTGATTACCTTCAACCTTCAGGCGCCTCCTTTCCCGCGTTGTGTCATCTGTTAAACCTTTAGATGAAATGCTTAACACATGGCACAAATAAAAGCTCCGAAGGGCTTGCGCCCTCCAGAGTTTCCATAGATCCGATTGGCTCAAAATTAGAGAATCAGCTTGCGCACATCCTGATGCGGAGAGGCAATGACTGAGGTGCTCGTAATGACGCCGTATTCGCGCATAGCGTTTTCAGCTGCTTTAACGGCCTGTTTCACAGGAGAGACTTCGCCGGTCATGATGACAAAGGCTTTCCCGCCGAGTCCGCGAGCCATTCTAACTTCAACCAAAGTAATATTTGCCGCTTTAACTGCGGTATCCGCCACAACAATCGATGAAATGGCGTTGATCGTTTCAATAATCCCAATCGACTGAACGTTGTCGACATCGACATTGGCCATCAATGCTGGGAAAACAGCCTGATGAATATTTGGTATCACATGCGATTCGATGACGAACATTCCCCCGACAACTTCACCATTCTTGACAGAAGATCTTACCGCTCCTACATCGCCAGAAATGATGGTGATATATTTACCAGGACAAATCGGTGTCGCTGTCACCAACTCAACATTTCCGGATTTGAGCATTTGGTCAGTGGATTCGATACCGATAGGGATGCTTTTAAATTCGATAAATCCTATTGCGTTTTTCAAATTTCCACTCTTTCTTTATGCATCGTTCAACGCAAATTCTCACGCCTTGACGGTGACCACACCGTTTTCGACCGATGTGACTTTGCCATCAATACTTGAGAAAATACGTGCACTCAAAGCCCCTTCCGGAATTTCTCCGACCAGCTGACCCCGTTTGACTTCATCGCCGACGGCGACGACCGGTGTTGCCGGTGCTCCAATGTGTTGAGACATCTGGAGATGGACTTCTTTAAACTGCTTCTTGCACGGTTCCATCGGCGCGTCTTTGTCAAATTCGTCCAGGCCTAAACGCTTGGTCAGGCGGTGAACGTTGAAACGACGGTCTTCGATGAACGGATTGGCCGATTTCGGCTGTTCGTGATGCGGGTTTTTGATTCCGTTTTTCTTCAATTCCCCTTTGAGGAATTCGTTGACCTTCCAAGGCTGGAGGTCCATCACGCACGCATACTGGCATAATCCGCAGTCGCAGCACAGATAGGCGTTCGTCGGCAGGGCAACGTTGTCGCATGTCGACGCGTAAGCCGCAATGCGCATCATCTTGTGCGGTTCCAGATGGTGGCCGAGATTGTGTCTCGGGCAAACTTCCGTACACAGGCTGCACTGCATGCAGTAATTCGCAGCCAATTTCAACGAGCGCTCTAAGCTTCTCGTTTTCGAGTGGATCAGATAATGATCTTTCGGTAAAACGATGAGACCCTTCGTTCCCTTCGTGATGTAAGAATCTTCGGAAACAATTTTCCCCATCATCGGGCCCCCATTGATGATCACATAATCACTGATGGTCGGGCCGCCGGCCAGCGCCAGCGCTTCTTTTACCGTGATCCCCAATGGCACTTTCGTCGTGATGCGGCGTTTGACGTTCCCGGTGACTGTCAGGTATTTGTCGATAACCGGTTTGTCTTCGGTCACACAGTCGTGAAGGTTGAGTAAGGTTTCAACGTTCATAACCAATGCGCCGACCGCCAATGGAATACCGCCTTCTGGAACAATCTTGCCCGTGCATTCGTAGACGAGAGTCTGTTCGTCGCCAGCCGGGTAGAAATTGTCCATGATGTGCAGTTTCAGCTTTGGATATTTCGGCAAAAGTGAATTGAGTTTATTGATCGCCGGCACGTATTTTTTCTTCAGGCCGATAATGCCTTCTTTAGCTTTGGTGTGTTCGACGACCATGTTGAGAGCTTCCAGTAAATCGGAAGCTCTCAGGTCCATTAATTGTTGATCAACTCGAAGCAGAGGTTCGCATTCAGCACCGTTGACAATAACGACATCAGCCGTCGCATCGATTTTGACGTGGGTCGGGAAAGTGGCCCCGCCAGCACCGACAATGCCAGCGCTTTTTACTTTGTCAACCAAGCTCATATGCAACTCTCCTCTGATTATTTAATGTTGAAGGCGTCGCAGAGTACGCATCTTCTTCTTCTTGCGAATGTCTTCGCTGAGGTTAAGCCTTCACCGGTCGGGCCAGCGATCGTAAAGGTCGGATAGCCTTCGCCGCCAATGCCGAGTCCTGCGTAGGAAGGACCGTTCTTAACGAAGATCGTAGAAGCAATTTTCTTAGACATCTTGGACAAAGCGTCGACATTCTTGGAGTGCATGGTTGCGGTGTGGCGGTTGCCGTGTTCGAGTTCGCAAGCCAGATCGATCCCTTCGTCGACGTTGTCGACGCGGACAATTCCGAGGATCGGCATCATAAGTTCGATCTGAACCAATGGATGATCAGCCGGCAGTTCGCCGATCAGAACTCTGGTGTCAGCCGGCACGTCGATACCTGCTGCTTTTGCGATGTATTTTGCGCTCTTGCCGACATAGTCGCGGGAAACGCGGCCGTCTGGCGCGACCATCGCAGCCAGATCGTCGAGAACCTTGCGGTCTTTGATTTCGAATGCGCCGTTCTTCTTCATGTTGAAGATCAGGTAATCTGCAACCTGATCGACGACGACAACTTCTTTTTCAGCGATACATGGCAGGTTGTTGTCGAAGGTGCAGCCATCGATGATGTCTTTTGCTGCTTTTTCGATATCTGCAGTTTCGTCGACCAGTGCCGGTGGGTTGCCAGGGCCAGCGCCGATGGCTTTCTTGCCGCTGGACAGAACTGCGTGAACAACGCCAGGACCGCCGGTAGCGCAAAGAAGTCTGACATCAGGATGGTGCATCATGACGTTAGCAGATTCCATGGTCGGGTGTTCAGTTGAAACAACCAAGTTTGCCGGGCCGCCTGCTGCTTCAATGGCCTGGTTGACCAGTCTCACGCAGTACAGTGAAGTCTGCAGTGCGCCTGGGTGTGGAGCGAAAACAATTGCGTTCCCAGCAGCGAGCATGCTGATGGAGTTGTTGACGATGGTTTCATTCGGGTTAGTTGACGGGCAGATCGCACCGATAACGCCGAATGGCGAGAGTTCAAGAAGGGTTAAGCCTTCATCACCTGTCCAGCAGTTGGCCTGGAGATCTTCCATCCCAGGGGTCTTTTCTGCACAGCAATAAGCTTTTGCCAGTTTATCTTCAACATTACCCATACCCGTTTCTTCTACGGCCATATTAACGATGGTTTCGACAGTTTCCTTTTTCGTAAAGGTCTTGCGAATTTCGTCAATAATTTTGTAGCGCAGTGACAACGGGCGCATCTTGTAGTCGTTCCATGCTGCCTGAGCTGCGGCGATGGCATCTTCCATATCTTCAAAAATGCCGTCTTTGCCCTTGGCATCCTGGACTGCTGGTGCAACACCGTTAGCTGCGTCGATAGATGTCATCACTTTTTTAACGATTGCTTCAATACCAGCTGTATCTATATTCATACTGCCTTCCTCCTAAAAATTAATCATTTTGTTGAATCACCGCAAGGCCTGCCTTGGCAATGGCCATGTCTTCGTCGGCAGTGCCGCCGCTGACGCCGATCGCGCCAATCTGCTTGCCGTCGACGATCAACGGATATCCTCCGCCAAAGGTCACAATGCGGTTATGATTTGTGAATTGAATTCCGAACAACGGGCTGCCTTCTTTTGCCAGTTCCTGGACAGCTTCTGTCGGGCATTTCAGCGCATTGGCTGTAAAGGCCTTGTTTTGAGAAATGTCGATGCTGGCAATCAGCGAATCCTTCATTCGTTCGTAATAAGCTAAATTTCCGCCCCGGTCAACCGCCGAGAAGACGATGGGCACGCCAAGTTCCCGAGCCTTGACCCGTGAGCCAGCGGCCGCGCGCTTCGCGAGCACCAGCAGTAATTCGTTGTCGTCTTCGGACGTTTCAACTGGAACGTTTGCTTGATTCTGATCCTTCATACCTTTTTCCGCTACATCCCGGATATCCTGTTCAAACTCTTCAACCCGTGCCAGCGTAAACAGCAGATCTGACAGGCGGTTGACGTATTTGACCACTTCCGGTCTGAGTTCCGGGTCCTGCGCTTCGTAGGACACGATCCGTCTTTCTCCCCTTCGGACGACGGCGCGCGCAGTGTGCAGGGCTGCGGATGCGGGGTTTCTGCCTGGGATCACAAACTTGGTCTGTTTGCCGACAATCTGTAAATAATGATCGATCTGCTGTTCCATCAAATCAATATCCGATTGTTCGACCCGATCCTTCAGCATTTTTCTGCCGCGGTCATCACTGGCCAGCTCAGCCTCCAGAATGTAGATTCTTTCTTCAACGTGCAGAAGGATATCTCGAATTTCTTCGTCTTTGGTCAGGGACGCCGCCATACCGATGAAGGCCTGGGCTTCGTCCATGGTCCCGTAGGCTTCAATCCGGATGTCGTCTTTCGAAATCCGGCTGCCGCCAAACAGGCCCGTCGTCCCCTTATCCCCTGTGCGGGTGTAGACATTAGGCATTCTGTTCTCCTCTGCTATAGTGTTTTCTTAACCTCCGGTGCCGATGTTTGAATTTCATCGACGATCCCGACGATTGTCATGTCCACAGGTGTTGTCTTGTCGCCGTAAACGAAACGGGCGGTACTCCCGCTCGTGATGATCACGGTTTCGCCGATCCCGGCGCCGACAGTGTCAACTGCGACGGATGTCGACGAGCTCGAATACTTTTCGAATTCGCCCTTTTCGTCGATTTTCTTGACGATCATCAACTTACATCCCATCAGATGTGGATCCTTTTGGGTAGAGACGATGGTGCCAACTACTTTTGCAAGCCGCATCCCATTCACCTACTCTCTAACTAATTTCATACCATATTCTTCAGCCGCTTCAGCAGCAAAGGCGGTAATGATCGCGTCTTTTCTGACTTTAACGACTTTCTGTCCCTTGCGGGGCATTAAATCCTTCCGACTGACAATATGGGAAACAATGACGTCACCTTCCGCAGATGCAGCTGCCGGCGCGGCAGGTGCTGCTGCCTTCGGTGCAGCCGCTGCGGGCGATTCACTTTCGCTGACTGGCTTTTCAGCACAGACTTCGTACAGATCAGCCGCCGCACACAGCGTCCAGCCGAATGTGCCGAGGGTGGCCAGATTGTCGCGAAGCACTTTGCGGTACCCGGCTGGAACCTTCCCCATGCCGAGCTTAGCGCGGACTTCGTCGTCGGGGTCTGCCCCGTCGATCGCGCTGATAAAGTGCTTGCCTGACATAATGGCCTGGCTGATCGTGGTCAATACAGGTGTGTCCGCAATGCCGTGGGCAATTTTTGCCGCCGTGTTGATGGTCAGCGTCGGCAGAATGATTTCATCGACCGTCTTCACAAATTCCTTGAGTTCGGCCGCGTTGTCATTCGTGTAAACCTGATCGACATCTAAAGTCTTCTTTATTTTTTCAAGATCAAGGACTTGTTTCGAACTGTCCGTCACTAAGACTTTAAGCTGCCATCCATCTTTGCGAAGCTTTTCCATTGCCTTCAGGCCGTTGGTGTAGCCAATCGCGGCACCTGTAAAGCAAACCAATGCGGTTTTCGGTTGATTGTTTAACCGTTTGATGACTTCATCGATGATCCGCTGAACCAGAAGATCAAACACTTCTTTATTGTTCACCAAATCCTTTAAGTCCAATTGATCACCACATTTCTAATTCATTAAACTTCAATTCTTGACGCCTCAGACCTTGCAGTTAAATGCAATGCCCAACGGCGTGACCAATAAGGGTTCTACAGGCTTGACGGTTTTGATGCCGATTTCCCGTTCGAAGACGCTTTCGAATTTCTTGAATTCGCAAGCCCCGCCGACGACGTAAATCGTATCGACATTGTAGCCGTCGATGTAGCGTCGGACGATTTCAGCCATTTTTTCGACCGTGGGCTTAATCAGCGGGAAGATTTTGCTTTCATCGTCATGGATTTTCATGTCTTCCGCTTCATCAAAACTGATGTGGTAGGCCCCGGCGATGACTAGACTCATGTGGGTCCCGCCTGTCGGCTCATCCGCGGTGAATACAACTTTCCCATGATCCAGAATAGAAATCCCTGTCGTTCCGCCGCCGACGTCCACTACCGCGCCGTTTTCGATGCCGAGCACCGTAGCGGCCGCTGTCGGTTCGTCGAGCACGTTGGTCACGTTGAAATCACAGGACTCTACAACATTGGCAATGATTTTGGTATTGCCTTCGATGATTCCCGGAGGAATGGCCGTCGCTGCCGGCGCATTGCTCAGATCCACACCAATCCGGTCTTCAAGCTGACGCTTCAGGTCTTTGACGATATCGACCGCGCCGATGTAGTCGACGACGATCCCGTCTCGGACGACGTGAGCGCCCTGGGTCGCTCCGGCGACCGGTTTGTTGTTTTCGTCCACCACAGCCACAACGATATTAGCCGTACCGAGGTCAACGCCAACTTTGAGTCTGCCTTCGTAAGGCGCCACACGTTTTTGTTTGATCAATTCGTCAAATGCTAATATGGTATCGTTGCCGCTTTTCCAATCCATTAATACGCTACTCCCTGCTATTTTTTAATAATGATTTTGACACTGCTGCCTTTTTTAAGGCCTGCCGCTTTCGCTTCGTCGCCGGTCAGCATCAATTCGTGCCGGCCGTCTTCGGTTACGTGGACAAGGACGTTTTCAAAAATGGTGCCGTCGACGCCTCTGGAATCGACCGATACAGTGTCTTTGTCTTTGAGCTGCAGCTCTTCTGCGATGTAGGTCGGCAGGTTCACACTCCGTCTCGGAATGATCGCGCCCTTTTCACAGGCGACTGCTCCGGCCGGACCGACAATTCTGCACGCTGCTGATTGATAATCGTCCTTCGATTCGCGCACCGGCGCGTCGACGCCGATGGCTTCGCTTTCCGACCTGGACAACTCAATGACCGGGTCCTGATCATCATCGAGCAGCGGCCCGAAAATGTAGCCGTGGGTTGAACCCTTCGGCCCGCTGATGGCGACGCCTTCTTCATAATAAAAAGAATTCAGATCCTTCGCCCGGGTTAAGACGGCGTGAGATCCGAAAAGCTGTTCCACCGTTTTCTGGCTGCAGTAAATGTGTGCGCTGGGGATGCCCAGCGTGATGAGCTCAGGCGATTCTTCGCATTTTTTCGCCTTCTGAAAGGCTTCCAAAATGATCTGAACCATCTGGCTGATCTGTTGCTCATTGTACATATTTCGGCTCCCCTTTCTTGTTTGCGACAAGTCCAGATTGCTTAATTCTTCTTGTCTACTGGATCGGGCATTTCCGTTTTCGTTCCCCGAGAGGGTTCGAATTGACTTCCGAAGGTCGGAATGTTCCAGTAATACTTCATCCAGTATTTGTCCCGCACGTTCGCGGGATCAAAGCCTTTTGTCTGTGTATTGTAGACCATCGGCATCAGTCCGTCTGAGGGTCTGGCGATGACGACGGCTGACTGACAGCCATTGCCTTTGTCACAGGCCGCTTCACCGGCAGCTACCGCCGCCTTGCAGGCGCCGACGTCTCCCAATACCTTGACAACATGCATGCCGCCGCCTCGGCTGGACTCAATGCCCAATAGACAGACATTCGCGGCCTTGACAGCTGCGTCAGCTGCCTCAATGGCTGTTGCAAGTCCCTTGGCTTCGATAAAGCCAATAGATTGGCGCATTGACTTCTCCTTTCTTTGGCTTAAAGCATCACGCGTCTAAAGATTTAAACGGCATCCGCTTGATCAAGCGCGCTGCGTTGGCACCAATGGCCCGCAGCTTTTCTTCTCCGTCGCTCGGCGATACGGTGAACAGCGGTTTGCCGTCCTTCAGTTTAATAAAATGAAGGGCGATTGTCTTGCTGTCGATCCCGATGCCGACGCCTAAGTGAGAATCTTCTGCCGCTCTGTACGCTAAATCTTCTGCCGAAATTTTTTCTGTTTTGTCTTCGTGCTTATAAGGCAAGCCTTCTTCTTCGATCCCGAGGATGACTTCTGTGACGACGTCCTTCGGCACCGAGCCCTTAATGCTGTATACGACAATTTCAGGTTTTGGTGCTTCTAATCCGGGATTCATATTACTCTCCTTTGCAATATGAGAGAACAAGACCGGTTGCCACGGCGTTTCTCGGACCTTCCGTCCCTCTGATATTCGCACGGCCGGCTACGATGGAGTAGCGCGACAGCGCGTCTGTGATCAGCTGTGGGATTTCAAAGTCGAGGGATGAGCCGCCGACCATTGTGACGTATTCCATGTCGCGGGCGTTCCCCGTCGGACTGACACGTTCCAATGCGCGGATGGCGTTGACAACGAAAACCTTTTTCTTCGCTTCCTGGCGGACCGTTTTGATCCGTTCAACTGTCAGGTTGCCTGGCAGCGGCACCATGCCGTCTGGCGTCAGGATGACCACTCTGGCAAATACAGTTGGTGGAAGCTGATTTTCAAAGAATTCTACAGAACCGTCTTCGTGACGAATGTGGAACAGGCTTTCAACCTTCGCGACCGGATATTTCTTGATATCTTCTGCGGTGTGCATGTCTTCGATGCCGAGCTCAGATCCGATCAGCATCGTGACCATGTTGCCGGCGCCTGCCAGATGAATGAAATGAATTTTGTCTTCGCGGTTGATGATCGCGGCATCTGTCGAGCCGGCCCCCATATCGAGGATCGCCATCGGCTTATCCGCACCCGGTGTGGTTAACGCACCGAGAATCGCCATCTGCGCTTCGACGCCGCCGACTTCGACCTTGACGTTCAATTCTTTTTCAAGTTCTTCGGCGATCATGTTCATCTGCAGTCTGTCCGCCTTGACCATCGCGGCCAGCCCAACGGCGTTTTCCATTGAAAATTCGTTGGCCATCCCGCCTTTAACGGCCTGAGGGACGAAGGTATCTACAGCCAGAATATCCTGGATCTGGATTTTATCCGGCGATTGGTTGGTCAGATTGGACATCACCTGACGGACTCTTTCGAGCATGCCGCCGGCATTTGTCCCCGGTTCCCCGGTCACATCTTCCACAGGCTGAACGCTTCTCAGCGCTTCCATGATTTCTTCAGCACCTGAGTCAACGGGTACTTCGGTCTTCTTGTTTTCGCCCTGAATGATGATTTTGCCAGCCGGGATCTTTCTTTCTTTAACATCCCCTGCTGGCGTTTTGATGATAACCGCTGAACGGTTTCCGATTAAGGCACGTGAAATCGGCACAACCTGCTTCGTTTCTTCTGGATTTAAATCAAAAACGGTCGCAATCCCGTAAGGGTTCGACAGCTGTTCGATGACCTTACCGGGTTCGGCGACTTCTACAGCCGCCCGCATGCCAATCGGCACCTTGTCGATTAATGCGACTTCATCTACAATCGGTATTTTTTTGTTTAAGCGGTTGTTGATCAAAACACCATCGTCGCGCTGCACAATCGCGCCGTTGACGTGAACGCCGCGTTCCACAGCTGTGTTGATCATCTTCGACGAGGTTTCAAAATCAACTTCTCTCGGAATCACCACAATGACCGCTTCCCCAGCATTGACCTGGGTCAAGTTTCGGATATTGATGGTTTCGCCGACGCCGGTTCCCAATCCACCCGGAGTGGATGGATTGTGACCGATCATCGTGGATTCTGTGATAATCGTTTCTGTGATGGTTTCCATCGCCACATCGCCGATAACAGGAGCTGCTTCGTTAAGACGAATCAGCTCCACATCATCAAGCGTTAAATTGGCTTTGTCCAAGGCTTGCTTTAAGGAGGCGAAGACACCGTGGATGTTCTGCCGCGTCCCCTTGATCCCGGTTGTCGCGACGATTCCACTGGCTAAGAATTCAGGTTTGTTGTGATCAACTCGCGCCAATGCCGTTTCGGTACTGGCATTGCCGATATCAATCCCTGCAATAATCATGTTTCCCTCCAAACAATCCTAACGAAAACTTATTTAAATTCTTTGGTTCTCTTTCTCTTGTATCCGATGTAAGCAGCTTCTCTAACGAGCTGAGCGCTAACTTTTGCGTTGTATTTCGTTTCGAGTTCGTCTGCGATTGCTTCCAGTTCTTCTTTCGTTGAACGGTACGGACGCAGTGCGTTGTAGATTTCGAGAACGC